>Ga0180222_1000486_pt1 | contig 57377 bp, 51 predicted proteins | sample eDN5th37CKraftOP_FD_151336 | JGI IMG/M metagenome (GOLD analysis project Ga0180222, IMG submission 151336) | Enriched Organic Plus compost microbial communities from Emeryville, California, USA - eDNA 5th pass 37_C Kraft OP (version 2) (version 2) ...
GCCGTCCCTCGTCGCAGCCCTTCCAGAAGGGCGCGGAATCGGCGTCCATGACCGGCGGCCGCATCCTATGCCTCCCTCGCCAGAATGAGGCCGGAATCGCCGCACTCGCCCGCGACGAGCGCGATACGCGGCGACCGGACCTGACGGCAGCAGGAGCGATCGAAACTATGCTCCCCATCGCACAGATCGTCGCGGACGCCGCCGGCGCGCAATTGCTGCACCGCCTCGATGACATGGCCCAGTCCGGCCAGATTGCCCTCGGAAAGATGGCCGCCGGAGCTATTGAGCGCGATCCGGCCGTCGAGCCCGAATTCGCCCTCCGCCACGGCGCGGGCCGCCTGTCCCGCGGCGGCGAGGCCGAACTGCTCCACATGCATCAGCGCCATGCCGGTGAACGGATCGTAGAGCTGCGCGATGTCGATATCCGCAACGCTTATCCCGGCCTGCGCATAGAGCTCGCGCGAGAGCGCCTCGGCATTGAGCGTCCAGTAATCGCCGCTGCCCCATGCCCGGACCGGCGCGCCGGAGGAGCCGCCGAGCGCGGCGCGGATCGTGACGACACCGTGCTTCGACCCCCGTGCCGCGTCGCTCGCCGACACGACCAGCGCCATCGCGCCGTCATTGAAGATGCTGCAATCGAGCAGCCGGAACGGCCGGATGATCCAGGGCGATTGCTGATGATCGTCCACGCTCATCGGTGCCTGCATCATCGCCTTGCGATTGAGCCGCGCATGGGCGCGCTGCATCACCGCCAGGTCCGCGAAATCGCTGTTGGAAAGGCCGTGCGCGTGCATCCAGGCGGCGACATGGGGGCCGTAAAGCGTCGCGGCATGCACGGCTCCGAAAGGCTCGCTCCACGGCCGCTGCCCGGAAGGCCAATAGTCGGGATCGGCCGAGGGCGGCGGGGCGGATCGCATATTGGCCCCTCGATAGACCAGCACATGGCGGCATATCCCGGCATGCACCGCGAGCGCGGCAGCCATCACCGCCGAGCAGGCCCACGCGCCGCCGCCCGCATCGCAATGGCTGAGGCGGCAGCGGGGAAGGCCGAGGGCGGCCACCATCTCGGACGGGGCCGGCGTATCGCGCGCGCCCCAGAACAGCGTAACGAGGCCGTCGATCTCCGCAGGTTCCAGCCCGGCATCGGCGATCGCGGCCAGCGCCGCCTCCGTGGCGAGCGCCGCCGGGGTACGTCCGCTCGCCTTGCTCAGCGCCGACCAGCCTATGCCGCTGATCGCGCAGGCATCGCGGAAACGCGGTTCGCTCATCGCCTTGACTCCGACAGAATGGAGATAGTGGATTACCGGCTTCACCCGCCATGCGGCGGCGTCATTCGAACTTCACCGGAGGCGCGTCGCCCCATTGCGATTTCAACGCCTCGGCAGCGGGCACAAGCGCCAGTTCATGCTGCTCGTTTAGCACATCCGTATCGGTCCAGTGCTCATAGCCCCGGTTCCATGGATCGAACCACTGGTTGTAGATCTGGCTGCCCAGCCGATGCCGACCGACGCCCCAACGATGCCGCACCCCGGCATCCTTCATGTAATAATGGCCGAAGAACAGATCGTCGGCGTCCAGCACCTCGAAACCGAGATGGTTGAGATCCGCCTTGGCGCCCTTGTGCGTCATGAACACATGATGATCGACATATTCCTCGCCGCGCGCCAGCCTGCTGAAGCTGGCGACGATATTGTCCTTCTCGCCCGCGAAGATGTCTTCCGTTCCGATAAGGCCGAGGACCTCGCGATACCATTGGCGCGTGCGATCGAGATCGGGCGTCGACAGCACGAAATGCCCCAGCCGGCGGACATGGGCCGGGCCCGGCGGGCGGCGATAGAGCTGGCCATCGGGGCGGCCGCGGCGAAAAGCGGTATTCACCCTGTGCTCTTCCACCGGCAGCGCGGGCAGGCTTTCTATCCCATGGATGATATCGACGGAAAAGCCGTTGGGATCCGTCAGGCGGACCCTGTCGCCGCCGCCCGGCTCGCCCGTCGGCTCGATCGCCCCGGCGCCTGCGATCGCCGCCGCCTTTTCCAGTTGCGCGCGGTCGTCGACAAGGAAGGCCGAGCCGATCAGCCGGGCCTCGCCGCGCTCCACGACATGGCACCATGGCCCGGCGTCGGTCCCGCGCGAATAGAGCCGGTCGGGCGTGCGCCCGACCGTCGCCAGCCCGAAGGTCACGAGAAACCGCTCCGCCTCGTCCAGATCGGGCGCCGCGACGCGGACGTGCAGCAGATCCCTTACCTTCAGCAAAGACTTGCCTGCACCAGTCGCCATCTCTCTCTCCCATAGCCTGAGCGATTGCACGGAGATTGTCCACAATCCGTCGCAGCGAATCGCACGCTGTTCTTGCCCTTCAGGTTATTCCGATAATTTTGGATTTCAATATAAATATTCCAAAATATTTACAGCCGACGAAAATCTCCGTAAACAAGAGGCAACAGAACCGCTCAGGGAGCAAGCCATGAAAATGACCCCAAAAGATTTCAAGGGTTTGGCGGGCATCATGCCAACGCCCGCAACAAGCGACGCAGAGAGCTGGCGCTGCGAGAATTCGGTCAATCTCTCCGAAAGCGAGCGCATGGCCGGGCTGTTGGTGGAAGCGGGAGTCGATATCCTGATGACCAACGGCACGTTCGGGGAATGCGCCACCCTCACCCGGACCGAGCATGAGGCGTTCAACGCCTGCATCGCGGAAACCATTGCCGGACGGGTCCCGTTCTTCTGCGGCGTCGGCACGCTCAATACGCGGGATACGATCGCGCAGGCCCGGCGGGCGATAGCATTGGGGGCGGACGGCATCTTCGTGGGCCGGCCGATGTGGCTGGCCATGTCGCAATCCCAGATTCTCCGCTTCCATCAGGATCTGGCCGAGGCGCTGCCCGGCGTGCCGCAGGTGATCTATGACAATCCCATCGCCTTCAAGGGCAAGATCGAGCCGGAAACCTATATCGAGCTGGCGCGTATCCCCGAAGTCATTGCCGCCAAGCATGTCGGCGGCCCGTCGCTGGAAAGCGATGCGCTGGCGGTCGGCGATGCCTGCCGCATCCTGCCGGTAAACGGCGACTGGGCGCGCGTCGCGCGCGCGCATCCCGACCTGTTCGAGGCCTGCTGGAGCGGCCATGTCGCCTGCGCGCCCGCGCCGCTGGTCGCGCTGGCCAGCGCCATCGCCGCGCGCGATTGGGACCGGGCGGACAGCATCAGCGCGCGGTGCCGCTGGGCGGAGCAGGCGATGATGGCGGGCGGCGACCTTGCGACGTTCATGAACCACAGCATCGCGATCGGCCATCTGCGCTTCGAGGCGGCGGGCCTCATCGATCCGGGACCGGTTCGCCCGCCCTATGCCGGCCTGCCGGACGCCTATCGCGAAGGGGCGCTGGAGACGGGTCGCCGATGGGCCGTGATTCAGAAAGAATTCGCGGCGGAAATGCCGGCATGACGGACGCCCCCTTGCCCGCCCCGCTGGTCGGCGACCTCGTCCTCGCCAACCGTATCCTCGCGGCCAATGGCGTGCTGGACGCGTTCGGCCATGTCAGCGTGCGCGATCCCGCCCATCCGGGCTGCTTCCTGTTGTCGCGCAGCCGCGCCCCGGCGGATGTCGAGGCGGCGGATATCCGGCGCTTCGGGCCCGATGGCGAGCAAGTCGGCGGCCCGCCGGTCAAGCCCTATCTGGAACGCTTCATCCACAGCGAAATCTATGCGACGCGGCCCGACATCGCCGCCATCGTCCATAGCCATTCGCCCTCGGTGCTTCCCTTCGGCGTCACCGGCACCGCGTTGAAGCCCCTCTGCCATGTCTGCGGCTTTCTGGGGGAAGGCGCGCCGATCTTTGACACGCGCACGGAGTTCGGCGACACCGATCTCCTCATCCGCAACCGCGCGATGGGACGGGCGCTGGCCCGGAACCTGGGGGGCACCAGTTCGCTGCTGATGCGCGGACATGGCTCGGTGGTGGTGGCCGAAAGCGTGCGGGAAGCGGTGTTCCGTGCGGTATATCTGGAGCACAACGCCAAACTTGCGCTCGCCTCCGTCCCGCTGGGTCCGGTCAACTATCTGACGCCGGGCGAAGCGACGCTCGCCGCCGCGACAACCAGCGCGACGATCGATCGCGCGTGGGACCATTGGGCGGCGGCACTCGATTGACGGAGCGCGGTCGCCTCAGGCGGCCCCCTTGCGCAACCCGGCCTTGGCCGGCGCGGCTTTCGTCCCCTCGCCGGTCGCGCTGTCCTTGTAGCCCAGCACATGGAGCACCGACTGGGCGGTCAACATATAATGGCGGCGCAGCGCCTCCATCGCCTGGTTGAAATCGCCGGCCAGCACGAACTGGCTGATCGTCTCATGCTCGCCCGCCCGGTTCCGCCCGGCGACCGCGCCCGACGATTCCACCCTTGCGCGCCAGGTTTCACCGACCATCCGGTGCCGCTCGGCGCGGTCGTAGAGGATTTCCGCGAAATGGAGGAGGGTCGGCGACTTGCATCCGGACAGCAGCGACAGGTGAAAGCGCCGGTGCACCGCCGACCATTCCGGCGTTTCGGGTTTCAGCGCCGTGTCCTGCAACGCCCGGCCAAGCGCGTGCGAGGCGACCAGGATCCCGCTTTCCCATTCGATGTCGCCCCGCGCCATCGACAGGCGCAGCGCCTCGCCTTCCACGATCAGCCGCGTTTCGAGAACATCGTTGACCTCCGCCGCGTCGAGCGTCGCCACGCGAAAGCCCTTCTGCGGCAACCGGATCACCAGTTGCTCGCTGGCCAATCTGGTCAGCGCCTCCCGCAACGGGCTGATCCCTATGTCATAGCGGCGCCGCAATTCCTCCGACCGCAACGCCTCGCCGGGGGACAGCCGGCCCCAGAGAATGTCCGCCTTGAGCTGGCCATAGACGACGTCGGTGAAGCTTTCGCCCGCGGCGCTGGCTGCAACATCGGAAACGGCTCTCTTCATCTGGCTTCAACCCCTTGAATCTCAAATATCCTATAAATGTTGAGATTTGGAAATGATCCAGAATTATCAAAAATTTCCCGATTTGCAAATGCGTTTATTCGCCGAAGCCCGCAATCGCGCCGCGCAGGGCAGCACGCCCGCCGCGCAGCCGAGGAAAACCAGCGCCACGGAAAGGGCGACGGGCTCCAATGCCGTCGCCAGCGGGACGAGAAGGCTCCCGGCCAGGAATTGCGAGATGCCGAGCAGGCTGGCGGCGCGTCCCGCCAATGCCGGGGGGACGCCCTCCATCGCGATCGACGCGACATTTCCCAGCACCAGTCCAAGCAGCGCCAGATAGGCGCCCGCGATCGCGACATATCCCGGCGCGCCCGACAGGCCGCTCAGAATCCCGGCGAGGAGCAGCGCAGCCAGCAGCGTGATGATCCAGCTGACGCGCCACAGGATCGCGCGCGGGGTCAGCTTGCGCAGCAGGACGACGTTCCATTGCGCGCAGAGGATGAACAGGAAGGACGATATCGCATAGAATCCGGCATAGCCTCCGCTTGTCCAGCCGAACTGGCCGACAAGCACGAACGAAGAGGCCGTGAGCACGGCCAGCATCGCGCCATTGGACAGGCCCGCGACGAGCAGGCTGGCCCGAAATCCGTCCTCGACGAGGAGCGACCTGAACCCGCCCGCCGTTCCGCACCGACCGGTTGCATCCGCCCTTCCTTCCTGCCGAAGGCCGCAGGCGACCCATACCGCCATCGCCGCCGCGACCAGCGAGAACAGCACGAATATGGCCCGCCACGAGGCGAGTGCCAGAATGCCTGCGCCCAGCAACGGCGCGGTTATCGCGGTTGCGCCGATGAGCTGCGACAGGCGCGAGAAAATCCGCGCCCTCTCGGTCGCCGCCCAATGGTCGGCAACCAGCGCATAGGCGATCGTCGCCGCGCCCGCGCTGCCGATCGCCTGGACGAAACGGAAGAGAACGAGGGCGCCGATGTTACCCGCCATGCCGCATCCCAGCGACGAGAGGCACAGCACCGCCAGCGCCAGCAGCAGCGGCCTCTTCCGGCCGAACCGGTCGCTGGCCCAGCCCCAGAGCAGCTGGCCGGACGCAAGCCCCGCCAGATAGGCCGCGACGGTCGACTGGACCGCGACGGCACCGGCATGCAATTCCCGCTGCATCGTCGGCAGGGCGGCGACATAGCTGTCGATGCCGAACGCATTGAGCGCGGCCAGCAGGCCGAGCAGCAGGACGGAAGGGCCGCCTGCCCGATGGCCGGCGGCCGCAACCGGGCCTTGGCGGTCATGCAAGGCCGAAAGCTCCCACCTTCCCCGCCCCACCTTTCCCCGTCCCGTCGAAAGGCATGCCGTCAGGGACGGGCCGCATAGCGGTGGCCGATGCAGCAGGAGCCGAACAGCTTGGGCGTGAAGCCGGGCGCCGAATTGAGGCCGTCGACCGGCAGCGGCTTGGCGCGCATCCGCTCCATGATCCGCTCGCGCGATTGCTCGATGCGGGTGATGAGCGACGGCAGGTCGACATCCAGCATCTCGCCGTTCCATTTGCGGAACCGCCCCGCCACCATCACGCCGCGCACGTTGCTGGTGTCCATCAGCGTGACCACCAGCCCGTCGACATTGTGGAACCCGGCCGCGTTGAACGTCCGCGTGTCGAGCAGGATGATGTCGGCCTCCTTGCCGGGCGTGATAGACCCGATCTTGTGCGAAAGATGAGCGCATTCGGCGCCCGCGACGGTCGCCATCTCCAGCACCTGGCGGCAGGTGAGCAGCGGCGGAGCGTCCTGGTCCCCGGCGAACAGCCGCTCATGGACGCGCATGCGCTGGAGGGTGAACGCGCCGCGCATCTGGGTGAACATGTCGGACGCCATGTTGGTTTCGACGTCGGAGCTGAGGCTGGGAAGGATGCCATGGTCGAGCGCCTGCTGTATCGGCGGCGTGCCGTGGCCCATCTGCATCTCGATCGGCACCGAAAGCGACACATGGCAGCCATTGTCGGCCATCGCCTTCCAGCTTTCGTCGGGAATGCCGGTGCAGTGGATGAATTCCATGTCCGGCCCCAGCATGCCCGCCGCGATCGCGCCTTCGGTCGGCCCCGAATGCTGCAGCAGCGGCACCTTGAGCTCGCGGGCGAGCAGCACGTCCTCCGCCTTGAACCCGGTGAACAGGAAATGGTCGGTATTGAGCGCCAGCGTGACCAGCTGGTCGTCGGAGGCGAAATGCGTCGCCCGCAGCCGCGCCAGACCGCGCGAGGGATCTTCCTTCACGCCGGGGAATTCATAGGCCGGATCGTCGCCGCGGCCATAGGAGAAGGCGAAGACGGTGCGCCGTCCCGACTGCGCGATCCCGTCCAGCATCGCCTCGGTATAGTCCGGGTTGTGCTGGCACTGGGAGGTGTCGATGCCGGTCGTCACGCCCTGGTTGATCTGGTTGAGCGAGGTCAGCAGCTCGGCGATACGGCAGTCTTCGGGATCATAGGGGGACCGCCCCAGATCCCAGAGCGGCTGCCAGTTCTGGTCGAGGATCCGCCCGAAGGTCATGATGTCCTGAACCGCCATATAATCTTCCTGCGGCCAGGGCGCCCAGAGATTGCCGTCGGAGATGATCGCCCGCTGCGCGGCGTAGAACTGGTGATGATGGGTGTTCACGAACCCCGGCATCACGATCTGGCCGCTGCAATCGACGACCTGCGCATCGCCGACATCGCCGAGACCGGCGCCGACGGCGACGATCTTCCTGTCCTCGATCAGGACGTCGCCCTGGGCGAAGTCGCCGAGCGCCGGGTCCATCGACAATATGGTTCCGCCCTTGAGCAGGATGCGGTCGCCCGCGTTGCCGGAACGCGGCGCGGCTGTGGATTGGGGTGCTTGTGTCACGGATTGTCCTCTTGGCTATGATGGTTCGATGAACGCCGGATGATGCCCCGTCAGGATCGCGGTTCGAACGACAGGGGATATTCCCGCCGGATTTCCCACTCGCTTTCCGGCTCATAGGCATAGATCCAGCTCAAGCCCAACGGCGTGTCCCCCGCCGCCTCGCGCGCGCGGAAGGCTTCCTGCCGCTGTTCCCAGTCGCCGGCGTGGACCAGCTTGCTGTTGGCCTGCGACTGCCGCTGCACCGCATGCGCGCGCGGGATGCGGATGCGGCGGAATTCGGAAAAGGCCCGTTCGGGGTCGTCGGCATGCCGGTCGAGCCAGCGCGACAGGACATAGGCGTCCTCGAACGCCTGCGCCGCGCCCTGCCCGGCATTGGGCAGCAGCGGATGCGCCGCGTCGCCGATAAGCTGGATGCGCCCCCGCCCCCAATTCTGGCTGGGCTCGCGTCCGAACAGCCCCCATTTCGAACAGGTCGTCACCGCATCGAGCAGCGATTGCAATTGCGGCGCGCAATCCGGGAAATAGGATCGCATCCTGTCGGGATCGCCGGGGATCGACCAGCCTTCCTCCTGCCAGACATCGCTGTCCGACTGGGTGGTGATGTTGATGATGCTGCCGCCGCGCAGATAATAGGACATGATGTGGCAGCCCTTGCCGATCCAGCCGCAGGACCCGTGCGGCCCCAGAATGTCGTCGGGAAAGGCGCTGGCGTCGAGCAGCGCGCGCCACACCATCTGGCCGGTGAACCGGGCCTCGTCCTCGCCGTAGAGATGGCTGCGGACCCGCGAATGGATGCCGTCCGCGCCGATCAGCAGGTCGGCTTCCTCCACGGCGCCGTTCTCGAAATGGAGCAGGATGCGGTCGGGATGCTCCTCGACCGCCGCCAGCCTGTGGTTCAGCTTCACCCTGTTGCCGGGCACCGCCGAAGCGAGCGCCTCCAGCAGGTCGGCGCGATGGAACACATAATAGGGCGCGCCGAAACGATAGTGCCCGTTTTCCCCCAGCGGCGTCTCGGCCAGCTGATCGCCGCTGTACATGTTGCGCTGGATCTGCCCGGTCATCACGTCGCCGGTACGGGCGACGACATCGCGCAGGCCCATCCCCCACAGGGCCTTTGTCGCCTGCGGGCTGATGTGGATGCCCGCGCCGATCTCTCCCAGCGCCCGCGCCTGCTCGTAGACCGTCACCTCCTCGCCGATCGCGCTGAGGGCGATGGCCGTCGCAAGCCCGCCCAGACCACCACCGGCCACGGCGATCCGCCGGCGGCCCCTTGGAGCAATCACGGTCATAATTCCTCTTCTCCCACAGGCCCGCCGGCATGGACCTTCCCTGCCGGCAGCCCTTTTCCCAAGTCAAAAGTCGAATGCCGCCTGCAACCCGAAGGTGCGGCCCGCGCCGTAGATGGTCGGCGCGATCAGGAAGCTGTTGGGCACCCCCGCGCCGCCGAACGGGAACACATAGACCTTCTGGATCTGGTTGGTCACATTGTCGGCATAGGCGGTGACCCGCCACCCCGTCCCGACCGTCCCGTAGCTGACCCGGACGCTGCCGATCAGGCGATCGGGGTCGGACGAGAGCTGCTCCTGGAACGCATCGAAATAGACGCGGCTGCGATAGTTCCAGCCCGTGTTGAAATCGATGCTGTGGTCCGCGCCCACCTCGACCTTGTAGTCGAGCGCGAGGTTCGCCGTCCATTCCGGCGCATAGGGCAGGCGGTTGCCGGTGGCGTTGCCGCCGCGCGGGCGATTGGGATCGACGGTGACGTAGCGGCGAAAGCGCGCGTCGTTATAACCGACCGAGCCGTTGAGATGGAACAGCCTGCCGGGCGCCCACTCGAATTCCAGCTCGGCGCCCCGCACCCGCGCGGTCGCGGCGTTCGTCAGGCGCGAGCCGGTGCCCGACGTGTTGGTCAGCTGCACCTGCAGATCGTCGAAGTCGCTCTGATAGACCGAGCCGTTCAGGCGCAGCCGGCGGCCGAACAATTCGGTCTTGAAGCCCAGTTCGTAGGAATAGACCGTTTCGGGATCGATATAGGGCTTGGCCGGATTGTACGAGCTGGGATCGGAAATGCCGATCTGATAACCGCCCGACCGGAAGCCGGAGGAGACGCGCGCGAAGATCAGCGTTCCCTCGCCGGGCTTGAAATTGACCGTTCCGTCCCAGGTGACGCGCGAGAAGGTCTTCGCGTCGCTGTAGGACAGGGTCGGGGCGAGGCCGTGGCGCGCGGTGACGACCGTGTAGGAAACATCGTCCTGCAACAGGTCGAGGAAACCGGCGGACAGATAGTTGACCTGCACCTTCTTGCGCTCCGACGAATAGCGCAGGCCGCCGATCAGCGAGAAGGCCGGGCTGATGTCATAGGTGACGGAGCTGAAGGCCGCGAGCGAGGTGTCCTTCTGGTGCCCCAGGCTGCCGGAATAATAATCATAGCCGAACACCGCGCCGGGCACGTCGAGCTGCGTCGAGGCCGACCCCTGATCGGTGGTGATCTCGTCATATTGCACGAAGCCGCCGAGGACCGCGCGAAGTGGGCTGGACGCCGGGGTCGCGATGCGGACTTCCTGGCTATATTGCTTCGTCGACGAGGCCTGGATCGACTGGAAAGCATCGGCGGCAACGCCGTCGGCATTGGCGATCGCCCGGTAATGCCCCTTGCCCCATGCCGACACCGAGGTCAGCGTGGACCCGCCGAGCTGCTGGTCGATCCGCAGCGTCGCGCCGTAATTGTCGAAGGATTCGACGGTCGGCACGTTGGAATAGACCTTGCGCGGGTCGTCGCTCGCCGGGCCCGCCGTGCCGGTCGCGCAGATATAGCCGCCGGGGAAGAAGGGCCGGGCGGGATCGCACGGATCGCCATAATAGGGCGTGGTGTAGACCGGCCCGTCGCCCTTGCTCTTCACGCCGAAGATCTTGAGGAGGACCTGCGTGCCCGTCCCCGCATCCCATTTGAGCTGGACGCGCCCGCCATAAGTCCAATAGTCGCCGATCTTGCGCCCGTCATTGGGCTCGGTACCGGTGTAGAGATTGTCGATATAATCCTCGCGCCGATCGACGCGCAGGCTGACGCGCATGGCCAGATCGTCCGTCAGCGGCTTGTTGAAGGCGCCCTCCAGATTATAATGGGTGAAGTCGCCCCCGCCCCCGGCGAGCTGGAGATAGCCCTCCTCCCGGTTAACCGGCGTCTGCGAGAAATAGCCGAGCACGCCGCTGGTCGTGTTCTTGCCGAACAGCGTTCCCTGCGGGCCGCGCAGCACCTCGATGCGGTTGAGGTCGAAGACCTGGCTGCTGAGCCCGAATTGATAGGGCTGGTAGACATCGTCCAGATAGAGGGCGACCGGATTGTTCGAACCGATCCCGAAATCCGAGCTGGCGATGCCGCGAATGGAAACGTGGGTCTGGCCGTTGCCGAGCCCCTGGTCCACCTGCAGGCTGGGCGCGAGGCTGGAAAGCTGGCTCGGCTGGCTGATGCCCGCCGACCGCAGGCTCTCGCCGGTGATCGCGCTGATCGCCATCGGCGTGTCCTGGATGTTGGTGTCGCGCCTGGTGGCGGTGACGATGATATCGGACAGATAGCCGTCGACCTGCGCCTGCTGCCGATCGGAGGCATCGCCACCGGCCTGCGCCAGCGCGACGGTCGATGTCCCCAGCGAAAGGGCCACCAGCGAAATGCGAGCAAACACCTTCATATATCCTCCCCTTTGTGTCGTTATGTGGATTTACCGTGAGGCTTCCGGCACATTGCCAGCGCCCAGTTTCGCGGCGGACGCATTGCGCTCGTTTCCGCGCCTCAGAACCGTTTCAAAAGCAATGATGGCAACGCAAACCGCGCCTGCGGCAAGGAAGCCCAACAGATAGCGCCCGCCCTGGGCCAGGATGACACCGCCGATCAGCGGACCAATGGCGGACAGGGTCGAAAGCGAACCATTGATCAGGGCGACGGACCGGCCCGTATCATCGATTTTCCCTGCCGCGCCCAGCACGGTCGGAAAGAAGAAATACATGCCGAACATGGCAATCATGCCAGCCGCGACGAAGACCGGCGGCGGCGAGGAAAGGGCAATGCACAGCAGGCTGGCCGCCGCCGCAAACAGGGCCACGCGAAATATCGGCAACGTAATGGCGAAGAAGCGCGACTGGCTCGCGAGGGCGCTGCCGAGAAAGGCGCCGAGCAGCGACAGGCTGGATGCGGTAATCGCATCCCCCTTTGCCATGCCCGCTTTTTGCCCCAACAGGACGAAGAAAGCCCATACAAGGCCAAAGCCCAGGCCCACGGCGGCCGAACCGAATGCAAGACGCGACACGATCTTCCGCGCTTCCGCGCCAAAGGCAGCCACATCTTCTTTCCGCATCGATCGGGAGGCCGCGGCGGCGGGCATCAGCAGGAACAGCGGAAGCATCAGCGCGCAGGACAGCAGATAGCCCACAAAGGGCGCGGGACCGAAACCCAACCGCTCGACCCATGGCATCGCATAAACCAGCAACGCGCTCCAGAGCAGGTTCAACGTATAGAGTCTGCCGAACATGAGGTCCGTTCGCTCGAACGAGGCCAGCGCCAGATTGGGCACCACCAGCATCAGCCCGAACCCGATGGCGGCGACAAGGCGCGCCACCAGAAGCGACACGAAACCATCGGCGACGAAGCATGCCAAGGTCGCAAGCGCCGTTATCATGAGGCCCGCCAGACCAACCGCGCGATAGGCTATGCGCCCCTTCCAGCGGAACGCGAGAAGCAAGACGCCGGAGACGGTGAGCGTCTCGCCCGTCGCGATGACCCCGGCCAGATCGACAGGAATATGCCGGACGCCCGTGATCTCACCGATTACCGCCGGCTGAAGCCATAGCGACATATAGCCAAGGTTCAGCATTGCCCCGCAGGCAACAGCCATGGCCATTGAGGGCGCGACATGACGCTCCTCACTCATCGGTGGCCGCCGGCAGACATCGGATATGATCGAGCACCAGGCACCATTTCCAATCCCAAGACAATCCGGTCACCGATGATGGGTGCCCGCGTTATGCCCTGCATCATTCACTTCAAAATTTCCAATGTCAAATATATTTTGGAATTTTTATCGCTGGTGCGCGAATGGCCCTGTCTCCGCCGCCTGAAATGCGCGCGCCTAACTTCTCTGATGGATATCAATAATTCATCCGACCGGCCGGGTGCCGTCAGAGCAGGATTTCCACGAGCATAGGGATATGATCATGCGACGGGTACATCATGAATGATCTCGCCCGCAGCCGGGCGGCGGTTGAACATTTTTGGCCAGCACGCTATCCTGCCGGCGCTTGGCGTGTGCTGCGTGCGCTTGGGCATCACGCCCGAATACGGAGAACCTGATACGTTTTTCGAAAAGTGCGCGCAGCATGACAGACCCGCATTCGATACCGCGCAATATCGGCGCTCTCTCCCTTCTGTACCGGCCCGCGAACAACGGCGCTTCGGGCTGTGGCGCAGCTTCCGGCGCGCGGCGCCTGCACCCGGTGCCGCCCCGCAGCCGGAGAATGTCCGCTCGAGCATCAAAGGAGCAACCATGGCCGTAGTTTTCGAGACGCTGCTGGCGAGTGATTTCACCGCGCGGTCGGATCGGCCGCTCGACCGCGCGCTCCGGGTCGCGGACGAGAGGGATGGGACGCTGGTTATCGCGCATGTTCTGGAAAAGGGCGGCAGCAATCCCGATTCCGGGATTGTCGAGCGGTTGCGCATGGATCTGCCGCCGGAGGCGCGCGGGGCGGAACTGGTGGTGCGGGCAGGATCGGCTCCCAAGGTGCTGGCACAACTCGCGGCGGAGCGCGGCAGCGATCTGATCGTAACCGGCGTCGCACGCTACAACAGCATCGGCGACTATGTGCTGGGCACGGCCGTGGATCATATCGTGCGCAATGCCGATGCCCCCGTGCTCGTCGTGAGAGGGCGGGCCCGCGGCCCTTATGCCCATATGGTCGTCGCGACCGACCTGTCCGGTTGCTCGCGCGCCGCTCTCCTCGCCGCCGCCAGGCTCTTTCCCGACACCGCCATCACGCTCGTTCACGCATTCCACGTTCCGTTTGAAGGCTGGCTCAAGTCCGATGACGTGAAACGGGATGTTCGAGCAGAGGCACAGGAGGAACTCGACGCCTTTCTCGCCCGTCCGGATGTGGCGGCGCTGAAGGCGCGCATCGAGCCGTTGATCGACGAGGGCGAGACCGGCAGCGTGGTGATGCGCCAGCTTGACCGCACCGGCGCCGACCTGCTGGTCCTCGGCACGCATGGCCGCAGCGGCTTTGCCCATGCGACCATCGGCAGTCAGGCCGAAGCGCTTCTCGCCGCCGTGAGCGTCGATGTGCTGATGGTGCGCGAGCGCAAGGCATGACAGCGCCAGCCGTCCGGTCCTCCGTCCTGCGCGATTTCCTGCGCAGCGAGGCGTCAGGCGGCATCCTGCTGATGCTTGCCGCCGCGCTCGCCATGCTGGTCGCCAACAGCCCGCTGGCGGACGGCTATTTCCATGGCCTGCATATCCATCTGGGGCCGCTGACGCTGCTCCACTGGATCAATGACGGGCTGATGGCGCTGTTCTTCCTGCTGGTCGGGCTGGAGATCAAGCGCGAGTTCGCCGGCGGGCAGCTGTCGAGCTGGTCGGATCGGGCCTTGCCGATGATCGCGGCGGCGGGCGGCATGGCGGTTCCGGCGCTGATCTATCTGGCGATCGCCGGATCGACGCCGGGACTGGCGCGCGGCTGGGCCATCCCCTCCGCGACCGATATCGCCTTCGCCATCGGCGTGATGGCGCTGCTGGGCAGGCGCGTCCCGACTTCGCTCAAGCTGTTCCTCGTCACCGTGGCCATCGTCGACGACATGGGCGCGGTGGCGATCATCGCGCTCGCCTATACCGATGGCCTCAACGGCTTGGCGCTGTTGGCTTCCCTCGCGATCATGGCCGTGCTGTTCGCGCTCAATCGGGGTGGCGTTACACGCTTGCAGCCCTATCTCGCGCTCGCGGCACTCCTGTGGCTGGCCGTGCTGCTCTCCGGCATCCACGCCACGATCGCGGGCGTGCTGAGCGCCATGTTCATCCCGCTGCGTGCATCCTCCGGCGCGCCGGAGGATGCAGAACCGCCGCTCCATCGGCTCGAACATGCGCTCCAGCCCTGGGTGGCCTATGCCATCGTACCTGTCTTCGGTTTCGCCAATGCGGGCGTTTCCTTCGCCGGCATCGGCATGGAGCATCTGCTGGCTCCGTTGCCGCTCGGCGTCGCGGCGGGCCTGTTCATCGGAAAGCAGACGGGCGTGCTCGGCGCGCTCTGGCTATGCGTCAGGCTCCGGCTGGCGCCGAAACCCGCCAATGCGACCTGGACGCAAATCTATGGCGTCTGCTTGCTGTGCGGGATCGGCTTCACGATGAGCCTGTTCATCGGCGGTCTGGCCTTCACCGATCCGCTGTTGATTGACGAGGTGAAGATCGGTGTGCTGGGCGGCTCGATCCTGTCGGCCACCGCCGGTTTCCTCATCCTGCGCATGTCTGCTTCTGGCGGACGGTGAGATTCTGCTGAACGGCGCAGATCAGGGGCGGGCGGGATATATGGCGGCAGCCGGTCCCAATGCCGCGAGATCGAGGCCGGACGGACGCTGGAACAGGCGCAGGCCGAACTCAGGCATGATCGCGATCAGATGGTCGAAGATGTCGGCCTGTATGCCTTCATAATCGGCCCATGCCGTCGTGGCGGCAAAGGCATAGATCTGGAGCGGCAGGCCATGTTCGCCGGACGCGAGTTGGCGCACCAGCAGCGTCTTGTCATCGGCTATGTCGGGGCGGGCTTTCAGATAGGCCCGCACATAGGCGCGAAAGGTGCCGATATTGGTGAGCCGCCTGCTGTCGACGGCCTCCGCCCCGGCATGATCGGCATTCCAGCGCTCCACCTCTTCCCGCTTGGCCTGGAGATAATCGCTCAACAGACCGAAGCGCGACACGGCGGCCAGCCCCTCCCGGTCGAGAAAGCGGACGCTGTTCTGATCGATCATCAGCGACCGCATGATACGCCGTCCACCCGATTCCGACATGCCGCGCCAATTGCGGAAGCTTTCATTGATCAGCCGGTGCGTGGGAATGGTCGTGATCGTCTTGTCGAAATTCTGCACCTTCACGGTATGAAGGGCGATATCGATGACGTCCCCGTCGGCGTTGACCTGCGGCATCTCGATCCAGTCGCCCAGCCGGATCATATCGTTGGAACCAAGCTGCACCGAGGCGACCAGCGAAAGGATCGTATCCTTGAACACGAGCATCAAGACCGCCGCCATCGCCCCGAGACCGGAAAGCAGCAACAGGGGCGAGCGGTTCATCAGCACCGCGATGATCAATATGGCTGCGGCGCCATAGAGGAACATCTTGCCGATCTGGACATAGCCCTTGATCGGGCGGTCGGCGGCATGGGGGCGCCGCTGGTAGAGGTCGTTCAGCAGGTCCAGCACGCCGCTCAGGGCGATGGCGATGGTCAGGATGATGAAACCCGCGCAAAGGCTCTGGACCAGCGCGGTCACGCCGGCAGGCAGGTGCGGGACCGCGGCGATACCCGCCTGGATCACGAGCGCCGGCACGATGTTGGACAGGCGCGCCACGATCGCGCCGATATGCCGCGCCTCGATGGGGAACGGAAGATGTCCGAGCACGCGCATGACGATCCGGCGCACGATTTCCTTGGCGATCCAGTTGGAAATCCAGGCGCACGCCAGCAACAGAAGCAGGGATATGCCAGTCTGCATCCAGGGTTCGGGTATCCAGGCCCGTATCAGATGTTCGATTTGGCCGGAGGAGGTGAAAGGATCGGTCATCAGACTCGCTGCTCGTCGGAAAAGGGGTCGTAACGAAGGGACCGGCCCGCCGTCTCCGGCATGAAGCGCAGGGTAACAAGGCCGATGACGCAGGCGGCCATCATGTAGAAGGCAGGCATCAGTTCATTGCCGGTCATGGTGATGAGCGCGCTTCCCATGGCGGGCGCAGTGCCGCCGAAGAGAGAGGTGGAGATATTATAGGCGATGGCGAAGCCGGCAAAGCGAACCGGGGTCGGAAACAGCGCCGGGAATGTCGCGGAGATGGTCGCGAGCTGCGGCACATAGAGCAGGCCGAGCAGGACGAAGCCGGCGATCGCCCCGGCAAGGCCGGTCGCCATCAGCATATAGAGAGGCACCACGGCGAGAAGCAATCCGGTCAGCGAGAACGCCCACAGGGCGCGCCGCCCTATCCGGTCGGACAGGCTGCCCGCGAAGGGCAGGAACAGCATCATGAACAGCATGCCGATGATCGGGACGATCAGCGCCTGGTCCGGCGACAGGCCGATGCGCCGCTGAAGATAGGTCGGCATATAGCTGAGCAGCGTGTAATTCACCACGTTGAGCGCAACGACAAGGCCAGCCACCACCAGCATCGGCCGCCAATGCCGCCGCACGAGCGTCGAAAGACGCGGCGTCCCGGTCCGGCCGCCGCCATGCCTTTCTTCGCGGAAGATCGGCGTATCCTCCATCCTCGACCGCAGATACATGCCGATCAGGCCCATGGGCGCGGCGATCAGGAACGGAATGCGCCAGCCCCATTCATGCATCGCCGCGTCCCCCAGCAGCAGCGAAAAGGCCAGCATCAGGAAGGCGCCGAACGAAAAACCCGCCAGCGTGCCGAATTCCAGAAAGCTGCCGTAAAAACCGCGCCGGTCGTCCGGCGCATATTCGGCCATGAAGGTTGCCGCGCCGCCATATTCGCCGCCGGTCGAAAAGCCCTGCACCATGCGCAGCAGGATCAGCAAGGTCGGCGCCCAAAAGCCGATGCTGGCATAATCGGGGATCAGCCCGACGCACAGCGTTGCGCCGGACATCAGCAATATGGTGAAGGCCAGCACCGATTTTCGCCCCAGCCGGTCGCCCAGCGGCCCCCAGAAAAGTCCGCCCAATGGCCGGACAAGGAAAGAGATGGCGAAGGTCGCCAGCGCGAACAGCACGGCCTCGTCGACATCGCCGGGGAAAAGTGCGGCGGAGATATAGGTCACGCCATAGGCATAAATGCCATAGTCGAACCATTCGGTCGCATTGCCCAGCGCCGACGCCGCGATCGCGCGACGAAGCGTGGCCCGGTCCGTCACCGCTTCCGGCGGCGGGGTTCCGGAAACCTCGACGATAATGCTCGGATCGGCTGCCCGCCCGGCCGATCCGGCATCGGCAAGACCATCAGTCACCGGCAGACCCGCCGGCATTCCGCGATCGCGCCAGGAACGGGCGGAGCCGTGCGTTCCCCGTGTCGCTCATGGCATCTTCCCCTCCATGAGGGGACCGGATACCGGGCGCAGGCCCTGCGGCACGCCACGGGCCGCGATGAACTCCGGACGCGGCTTGTCGACGCCGAAGGGCGGCTTCAATGCATTACTGACGGCATTATAGACCAGAAAGGCGTTGGCACGCGGGAAAGGCGTGATGTTCCCGTTGGAGCCGTGCATGATATTGCAGTCGAAAAGGACCACGGTGCCGGGCTTTCCGGTCGGTGCGACGATTCCATGCTGATGCGCCAGCTCGGCAAGACTGTCCTCGTCCGGCACGCCATATTCCTGTCGCTTCAGCGACATGCGGTAATGATCTTCCGGTGTTTTTCCCACACAGGTGAGGAATGTCCGGTGCGATCCCGGAATCAGCATCAGCGGCCCGTTATGCGGCGTGTTTTCCGCCAGCAGGATCGACATGGACAGCGCGCGCATGCGCGGCATGCCGTCCTCGACATGCCAGGTTTCGAAATCGCTGTGCCAGTAAAATTCCTTGCCCCGGAAACCCGGCTTGTAGTTGAGCCGGGACTGGTGGATGTAGACTTCGTCCCCCAGCAGGAAGCGCGCGACGCCGGCCAGCCGCTCGTCGGCCGCCAGACGCGCCAGCACGCGGCTTTGAGCATGAATCTTGAAGATGGAGCGGATCTCCTGCCCGCCCGGCTCGGCGACGACCGTTTCCTCTTCGAGTGCATCGGGATCGGCCAGCAGCTTGCCGGCCTCACTCTGGAGAAAGGCGACCTCCTCTTCCGAGAAAAGATCTTCAAGGACCAGATAGCCGTCACGTTCGAAACGGGCGGCCTGCTCACGGCCCAGCGGCGCATCCCCATTCCAGTCGCTGTGCACGACCGGATCGAGACGCGGCAGGAACATGGCCATGTCGGCTTTCCGGGAAGGATATAGGTCGTTCATGGGACATTCCGCCATTTTTTCCGGATCAGTTTGTCAGCGGGCCGCCTGAGCCATATCGGCCTCGGCCGGATAGGCGCCGTTCTCGTCATGGACTTCCCGGCCCGTCACCGGCGGATTGAACACGCAGGCGCACAGGATATCGGTTTCGGGGCGCACGATATGCCTGTCATGGGCATTGAGCGCATACATGACGCCGGGCGCGAGCCGATGGGTGACGCCCGTGCCCAGATCCTCGATCGTGCCGTTCCCCTCCAGCACCAGAACCGCTTCCAGATGGTTCTGGTAATGCATGCGCAGTTCCTCGCCGGCATACATGGTCGTAACATGGAACGAAAAACCCATGCCGTCATCCCTGAGCAGCAACCGGGCGCTTTCCCAGCCTTTCGACTTCACATTGCGGTCGGATGCGCGGATGTCCTCCAGCGTGCGGACGATCATATGCCTGTTCTCCCTTTCCTATTCCGCGGCCACGCCATAGGAAGCCGCCAGCGCGACGCGGATGCTTTCCTCAAGGATGTCGAGACCGGCCGACAGCACGGCGTCATCGATCACAAGGGGCGCCAGCACCTTGACGATCTCATCATGCGCACCGCTGGTTTCGATGATGAGACCGCGCGCAAAGCAAGCGGCGGTAACAGTGGCGGCGACCTCGCCCGAACCGACGTCGATCCCGCGCATCATGCCCCGGCCACGGGTCGAAAGATCCTGTTCGGCCGCGATCGCCGCCAGCCGCCGTTCGAGCAGCGCACCGCGCCGGGCGATATCCTTCCGGAATGCGCCGTCGCTCCAGAAATGGCGCAATGCGGCGGTTGCGGTCACAAAGGCATGGTTGTTGCCCCGAAAGGTGCCGTTGTGCTCGCCGGGGGACCATTGATCGAGTTCGGGGCGGAAAAGGGTCAGCGCGAAGGGCAGGCCCATGCCGGAAAGCGACTTTGCCAGAGTGACAATATCCGGCGTGAAGCCCATGCCCTCGAAGCTGAAAAAGTCCCCGGTGCGGCCGCAACCGGCCTGAATATCATCGACGATCAGCAGCGCACCGTGACGCCTGGCGATCTCCGCGATCCTGCGCAGCCATTCGGGCGAAGCCGCGTTGAGGCCTCCTTCGCCCTGCACGGTCTCCACCAATATGGCGGCGGGCGCATCAAGGCCGCTGGACGGGTCCGCCAGGCGCCGTTCCAGCAGTTCGGCCGTATCGACGTCCGGTCCATGATAGCCGTCATAGGGCTCATGCGCGACATGGCTGAGCGGCACGCCCGCGCCCGCCCGCTTGGACGCATTGCCGGTGCAGGCCAGCGCGCCCAGCGTCATGCCGTGGAAACCGTTGGTGAAGGCGATCACCAGTTCACGCCCCGTCACCTTGCGGGCGAGCTTGATCGCCGCTTCCACCGCATTGGTGCCGGTCGGCCCGGTGAACATCGCGCGATAATCCAGCCCGCGCGGTTTCAGGATGAGGGCTTCCAGCGTTTCGAGAAAGTCGGCCTTGGCGTCCGTGTGCAGATCGAGGCCATGGGCGATGCCGTCTGCCGCGATATAATCGAGCAGGGCCTGCTTCAGCACGGGATGATTATGCCCATAGTTCAGCGTCGAGCAGCCCGACAGAAAGTCCAGATAGCGGCCGCCGCGATTGTCGTGCATCCACACGCCTTCCGCTCTTGCGAACTGGCGCGGCATCGCACGGGCATAGCTGCGCACCGTGGATTCCCGCCGCTCGTAGATGCGCGTGTCGGGAAGGGTCGAGGTGGGTTTGGGGAGTGTAGGGGTCATATCATCCATTCTCCTCGGAGGATGCGCCGCCCAGGGGCAGCGGGCCGATGCGCGCCTGCCATTCGGTGGCATGGGCGCCGGCAAAATGCGCGTCGCGCTCAAAGCGGGGGATTTTCTCCAGAGCCGTCCGCCACCTGCGGGCGAGCCCCTTGAACAAGGCCCAGGACGCATGATTGTCGTCCGTCACGGTCGTGGTGAGATGGGTGACTCCCGCATTTTCCGGGCGGGCCAGCAATTCTTCGATCATCCGGCCCGCCAGCCGCCGACCGCGCGCTTCGGCTGAAACCGCCACCTGCCAGACGAAGAAATCCCGAGGCGCCGTCGGCGGCCGATAGCCCGATACCCAGCCCATCACCTGAGCGCCCCGTTCCGCCACGATGCAGAAATCGGCGAAGTCGGTGCATTGCAACAGGTTGCAATAGGCGGAATTGGCATCGAGCGGCGGACAGGCCGCGATCAGCGCCGTGATGGCCGGCCCGTCCGTTGCGACGGGCTTGCGAAGTTCAAAGACCTGCCCCTTGCCCCGGTCGGAGCGCGCAGAAGCCCTTGGCGGCGCGGAAGCCGCTGTAGCTTGGGAATCGAATATTGTTTATCTCCCGAATTATATTTTGGTTGCAGAAGGTCGAAAACCTTCGGAGTCGGCGCAATATATGCCGATTATCGGCACATATTCAACCCTGGGGTTCATAAAACTATTTCGAAAGATAAAGCATATTCCGGAAAATATGGCCAGAATCCGGTTCATATTGCTGTTTCCTTCATGGTGGGGCTATGCAGCGGATCATGGCTTCCGAGATAGCTTCCCTGACCCTCCGCGCGCTTCGCCGGGTATTGCGCGCCACCGAAATCGGCAGCCGCCAACTGGCGGCCGCGACGGGCCTCACGCCTTCACAGCTGCTCGTCCTGCGAGAAATCGACACGCGCGGTTCCGCCACGCCGGGTACCATTGCACAATCGCTGCAATTCAGTCAGGCAACGATCACCACTATCGTCGACCGCCTGGAATCATTGGGCTTCGTCCAGCGCAAACGCAGCGAAAAGGACAAGCGCCAGTTTCATCTGAGCACGCTGCCCGATGGAAAGAAGGCGCTGGCCGACGCGCCGGACCCGTTGCAGATGCGGTTCATGGAGCGGTTTTTGGCGCTTCCGCCATGGGAACAGGCCATGATCCTCTCAGCGGTCGAGCGTCTTGCCACGTTGATGGACGCCGATACCATCGATGCCGCGCCCCTGCTCGACAGCGGCTTGATCGACCGGTCGGGACCCGCCTGACCCCGGCTCGCTGAAGGGTCCTCGCGCTAGTCTTGCGGAACGGAAGCTTCGGCGGCCCCGGTCGCACCCTGCGCCCATCGCAGATGGAGGGCCCCGCCCGCCGAACCCGTTTCCGCCGCGCCTCCCCGCACGGCAATTCCTTTCGCTATGGCCTCGCGCTGCGCGGAAGTGCCTCCATGCACGACTATGCCCCGCGAAAGGCGGGACGCCCCCCAGGCGGCGACATCCAGTGCCGTGACATCGACCACGCCGCTATCAATCGGCACGGCCGGCAGTTCCACATCCACCGGCGGAGACAGTGCGATGGTCCATCCCGGAAGCGCGCGACCGGCGCGGGCCTCAAGCGCCCGGTAGCCGGCCATGCCGAGCCCCGGAAGCGGGGCCGCGGTAGCGCGCAGCGTGCGCGATGCCATGTCGGCATGGATGGCGGAGGCGTCCTGACCAGAGATCAGCGCAAGTTCGGCAACGGCTCGCTCCCGCTGTCCCGTCCCCATACCGGTCTCGGCCGCCCGCGCGATCTGCGCTGCTTCGGCCGCGCCGGCATCGGAACCGATGCGAAGCTGGTCGACATGGAAATCGACGGGCTTGCCCAGCCGTTGGCCCAGGGTCGTTCCCAGCCGCCGGTCGGCCTGCTGGTCGAGTCTCGACGTCAGCATGACGGCCCGCACGCGGATGGGGTCGGTCGCATAGTCGATGTCCAGCTGGCTCAGCCTCGCGCCCTCCGGGAAATGCGCGCGCAAGGCATCGCGAATCTGGCGCTGCGCGACCGCCTCGAACGCGATCTGCCTGAGGCCAGCCCCCAGCGGCACCGACAACACACCCAGCGCGACGACGAAAAGCGCGAGCTGCCAACCCGTATGGTGCGGAGAAAGATGGCCGCCAAAGCCGTATATGCGGGCGACAAGGGCTGCGGTCAGCGCGATCGTGACCGCGTTGGTCAGGAACAGCAGGAGCGATCCTGAAAAGACGGTCCAGTTCCAGGTGGCGAGGCCGAAGCCGACCACGGCCAGCGGCGGCATGAGCGCGATGGCGATGGCGACCCCCACGACCGTGCCCCCGCGTCCCCGGATCAGCGCATAGGCGCCGGCAACGGCGGAAAGAAGCGCCACCAGAAGATCGAACAACGTGGGCCGGGTGCGCCCGGCGATCTCGCTGGTGATGGTCTGGACCGGCGAAATCGCCACCATCACCACGCTGAGCAGGATGGCGATCGCCGAACCCAGCGCCAGCGCCGTGGCGGCGCGCCGTATCTCATGGAAATCGAGCGTCGCGATACCGAAGCCCAGCCCGATGATCGGCATCATCAACGGGGACAGCAGCATCGCCCCGATCAGCACCGCGACGGATGGCATCAGCAAGCCGAGCATGGAAATGGCGGCGGACACCAGGATCAGGAATACATAGCGGCCGGACCAGCCCGATTCCTCCGCGATCTGCCGCAGCACGGCGTCATGATCGACGCCTCCCACGGCCCAGATATTCCACCAGCGGCGCAACTTGCCACGACTGCTGCTCGCCACTGCTGTTTCAGCCATATTGGTCCTTCTTCGACAAAATCCCAGGACCGGATTGTACCGATCGAATCTCTTCTGCCAAGCAAAGGAACCCGGATTGCTGCCTGCCCACACAATATCCTCGCGTCCCGGCAATCCGGACAATCGGCACGGTAGAGCGTTTCAGGCCGCAATCTTGACCCATTCGATCTGCATCGGCCGGTTGGAATACAGGTCGGGGATCAGCAGATTCACTTCTCTTTCCCCGCAACACCGCGCCGAAAGCGCGCCTGAGGCAGGCCGGAAATCCGCTCCCCCTACTCCCAGTTCCGCGCGCGCGCCGCCGCTTCCTCGCGCTGGTCGAGCGCGCCTTCGGGGGCGAGGGCCTGCGCGGCGGCCATGATTTCGCCGACCGCCCCGCCGGCCTGCCGATAGTCCCCGCCCGGCTGTCCGCCGCCGGATTGCAGGCGTTCGATCGCCCAGCGCCCCTTTTCCCGGCAGGCGAGGCCCGCCAGCGCTTCCGTCTCGAATATCCGGCAATAGCGGCCGTCCGCGTCGCGGAGGGACAGCAGGATGCGCACCGGCTGCGGCTCGGCGGCGCTCAGCTGCGCGGTCAGCGCCCTGTCGAGCGCGCCTTCGGCCACCAACTGCCCGTCCGCGCTGCCGACCGGGCCGCCCCCTATCCGGCTGCCCAGCAACAGCCCCAGGGCGAGCGAGGCCGCCAGCGCGCCGCCACCCGCGATCCAGCGCGACGGCAAGGAGAAGCGCGTCTTTTCCGCCCTCTTCGCCCGCGCGCCGTCCAGATCGATCACTTCGCCCGCGCGGGCGGGAGAGCGTGCCGCGTCGATCAGCCTGTCGGGCACCGGCATTTCCGCCACCGGCGCATAATGGGCGCGCAGCCGCTCGCGCAGCGCGCGGTGCGCGGCCAGTTCGGCCGCCAGCGTCGGATCGGCGGCGAGCGCCGCCTCCACCCGCGCCCGGTCCGCCGCGTCGAGCTGCCCCTCCGCATAGGCGGCGAGCATTTCCCGGTCGATCGTCATTGTCCGCCCTCCAGCAGTTTGTGCAACGCATCGCGGCCGCGCACGAAGCGCGAGCTGAGCGTGCCCACCGGGCAGCCGATGATGTCGGCCGCCTCCTGATAGCCATAGCCCTCCACCATCACCAGCAGCACGGCCTCGCGCTGCTCGTCGGGCAGCCGGGCCATCGCCCGGTCGACGAAGCCGAGTTCGGTGCGCACCTCCTGCTCCGCCGCCACGCCGACGCCGAGGCCCGCCCCCTCCTCCACGAAGGTCTGGCGGCGGCGCTGCGCGGCGCGTATCTCGTCTATCCACAGATTGCGCATGATCCGGTACATCCAGCTGTCGAGCCGCGTGCCCTCCGCCCATTGATGCCGGGCCTTGAGCGCGCGTTCGATGGTCATCTGGCACAGGTCGTCGCCTTCGGCGAGGTTGCGCGACAGGCCCGCCGCGAACCGGCGAAGCCGGGGCAGCAGCGCCACGATGCCATCCTCGAAACTCATGCTCGAACCGATGCCTTTCTCTTTCGGGCCATTCTCTTTTCAGGGATGCAACGGGCGGGCTCGTCCGTTTCATCCATTGCATAACGCTTTTTTCGCGTGACAGGATGCAGAAAGATGAAGACCCGCCTGATTCCCCTGCTGTTTTCCCTCGCCGCCCTGCCCGCGGCCGCGCAGATCGGCGTGCCTGACGTGGGCGGAACGGCGGCATCGGTGCTGGATCGCGCGACGGGCGCGCTGGACCGCCTCGCGCCGCTGGACGAGGTGACGGCGCCGGTGCGGTCCGTGGCGGACATGGCGCGCGATCGCGTCGATCGCCTGCGGGGGTTCCTGCGCACCCATCGCGACAGCGTGGAGCCGGACGAGCGGGGCGCGCCCGCACGGCGCGGCGTCGTGCTGATGCTCGGCGGCGATGCGGCGGCGCTGGAGAAGGCGCGCGCGCTCGGCTTTGGCGTGCAGGGCGTGGAAGCGTTCGGCAATCTCGGCCTGTCCGCCACCGAGCTGACGGCGCCGCCGGGGATGAGCCTGCCCGCCGCGCTGGCGACGTTGCGCAAGGCGCTGCCCGACAGGGAGTTCACCGCCGACCAGCTTCATTTCCCCGGCGGCGCGGCGGAGGCGGCGGCGACTACCCCGCTGGGCAAGGTGGCGCGCGGCACGATCCGCTCCCCGGTCGGCATGATCGACGGCGGCGTCGGACAGGCGGTCGCCGTGCGCGCGGCGCGCGGCTTCGCAACCGGGGCGCCGGGCGCGAGCGACCATGGCACGGCCGTCGCCTCGCTGCTGCGCCATGCCGGGGTGCAGGCGATCGTCGCCGCCGATGTCTATGGCCGCGATCCGGCGGGCGGCGGCGCGCTTGCTATCGTGCGGGCGCTCGACTGGATGCAGGGGCAGCGCGTGCCCGTCGTCTCGATCAGCTTGACCGGGCCGAACAACCCGCTGCTCGCCCGCGCCGTGGCGGCCTGCGCCGCGCGGGGGATGGCGATCGTCGCGGCGGTCGGCAATGACGGCCCGGCCGCGCCGCCAGCCTATCCCGCCTCCTATCCGTCGGTGCTGGCGGTCACCGGCGTCGACGGACGCAACCGCGCGCTGATCGAGGCGGGGCGGCCCGCGCATCTCGATTATGCCGCGCCCGGCGCCGACATGAAGGCGATGGATGCGCGCGGGCGCTGGCGGGCGGTGCGCGGCACCTCCTTCGCCGCACCGCTCGCCGCCGCCCGCGCCGCCGCGATGAAGGACGCCGGGCATGGAGGGGCGGCCCTGCGCGCCGCGCTCGACAGGGAAGCGCGCGATCTTGGCCCGAAAGGCGCCGACGCCACCTATGGACGCGGCCTGCTGTGCGGCGATTGCCGCCCGCGCTGAAAAAAATTCCGGACCCCATGGATGAAATCGGCAGGGGGGTCCGTTTGCCTTGATGAGGGTGCCGCGAACGGCGCTCCCTGAGTGAAACGGAAAGGAATTCGTCATGAAGAAGATTTTCATCGCGACCGGCGCGCTGATGATGGCGGCGACGGCCCCCGCCTCGGCGCAGCTTCTGGGCGGCGGCCTTGGGGGCGGGCTGACGGGCGGCCTCGGTGGTGGGTTGAGCGGTGGCCTTGGCGGCGGCATCGACGGCGCCATGGGCGGCGTGCGCGGCACGGCCGACGGCGCCTTGTCGGGCACCGCCCGCACCAGCGGCGACAGCCGCGTCGATCGCCGCAGCGGCTCGGTTGCGGTCGACCGCTCGGTCGATGCGACGGCGGGCGGCGCTGTCGGCCAGACGCTCGACACGCCCGCGCGCACCGTTACCGGCTCGGCGTCCGGCACGGCATCGGGCAGCGCGGGCGCTTCGGGCGAGGCGCAGCTCATCGGCACCGACGCGGTGCGCGACACGGTGTCCTCGGCGCGCTCGACCGCCGGAGCGGTGCGCGGCACCGGCGATGCCCTGCGCAATACGACGCGCAATACGGTGGGCAATGCGACCGGCAGCGCATCGGGTGCAGTCAGCGGCAGCGCCGATGGCGCGCTGAGCGCCGGCGGCAACGGACTCGCGCTCGCCAACAGCGCGGCCGCCAATGCCGCCGGGGCCTTTGCCGTCGAACCGGGCATGGCGATCCGCTCGGTCAAGGGCCAGACCATAGGCCGCGTGCGGCAGGTCGTCGCCGACAGCCGGGGCCGGGTGCAATCGCTGCTAGTCGATGTGAAGGGCCGCACCGCCTCCCTGCCCGCCGCCAACTTCTCCGGCCAGGGCGACGTGCTGGTTTCCGCGATGAGCGAGGGCCAGATCAGCAAGGCCGCGAAGCAGGCCCGGTCGTCGGGCAGCGCCGCCGCCGACGCGCAATAACCGGACGCAATACCCCCGGCCCAATACCCCCAGCCCCCAATACCCCCAGCCCACTGTCCGCCGGGCATCGGCCCGGCGGACTTCTTTGGCCAGGCGCGCTACGGCCCTGCTTGAAAAATCCCTTCGCCTTTCCCATCATGGCCTCTGCGGACCGGGCCCCTCTGGCGATCCTTCATGATCGCGATGTCGGACCGCATCGAGGCGGCTCGATGCAGGTCGATTTCCCTGACCCCGGATCGAGCCAGAAATGGGAGACCTGATTATGACCAACCCAGGGGTTGGAATGCCGTGCCCGGTTTGCGCCGTTCCGCTGGTGATGAGCGAGCGGCAGGGCATAGAGATCGATTATTGCCCGCAATGCCGGGGCATCTGGCTCGACCGGGGCGAACTCGACAAGATCATCGAGCGCAGCGCCCGCGACGCGCCGCCGCCACAGGCGGCCGCCCCCGCCCCGGCTCCGCAGCCCGGCGCACCCTGGGGCCATCAGCAAGGCTATGGCCACAAGCCCTATAAGCGCCGCAAGTCCTTCCTTGAGGAACTGTTCGACTGAGATGGAAACGGAGCGCGCGCCGCATCGGATGTCGGCGGCGCGCGCTCCCTCCCCTCTCAATGCCGCTTGAACCCGCCGCGTTTCTTGCTAAATAGCCTGTCATGCGGACCGGGCCCCTCTGGCGATCGTAGCGACGGTCGTGATGTCGGACCGCATCGAGTGCGCTCGATGCCGGTCTGAACTCTTCTCGCCACAGGCAGCGAAGCACTCGTCGACTGAATCAGACGAGGAGTGATTGATGTTCGATCAGGAAATTCTGGGCCGCTCTCCGGCGCGCACGCATGACGCGCTGTTCGATGAGGGCCTGCGCCGCCACATGCTGCGCGTCTATAATTACATGGCGTCGGGCGTATTGCTGACCGGCATCGTCGCGATGCTGGTCGCGGCGAGCCCCGCGCTCTACCAGCCGCTTTTCGGCACACCGCTCAAATGGGTGGTGATGCTGGCGCCGCTGGCGTTCGTGTTCCTCTTCTCCTTCCGCATGGAACGCATGTCGGCCCGCGCGGCGCAGACGGCCTTCTGGGCCTTCTCGGCGCTGATGGGGCTGTCGCTCGCCTCGATCTTCCTCGCCTTCACCGGCGTCAGCATCGCGCGCACCTTCTTCATCGCCGCGATCCTGTTCACCGGCATGAGCCTGTGGGGCTATGCGACCAAGCGCGACCTGTCCGCCTTCGGCAGCTTCCTGATGATGGGCGTGATCGGCGTCGTCGTCGCCAGCCTCGTCAACCTCTTCCTCGGCTCGTCGGTGCTGCAATTCGTGGTGTCGATCGTCGGCGTGCTGGTGTTCACCGGGCTGACCGCATGGGACACGCAGGCCATCAAGGCGCAGTTCGCGGAGCATCACAGCCGCGAGACGAACGACAAGCTCGCGGTGTTCGGCGCCTTGTCGCTCTACCTCAATTTCGTCAACATCTTCCAGTTGCTGCTCAACCTGACCGGGGAACGCGAATAGGCGGCGCCGGAATAGCGAAGGAACGACGACATGCTCGAAGGACTGAACGCGCTGATGAGCGATCCCGCCGCCTGGGTGGCGCTCGCGACGATCGTGACGATGGAAGTCGTGCTCGGCATCGACAACCTGATCTTCATCTCGGTGCTCAGCAACAAGCTGCCCGAGGAGCACCGGGTGAAGGCCCGGCGCATCGGCATCGGCCTCGCGCTCGTGCTGCGGCTGCTGCTGCTCGCGTCGATCGCGTGGATCGTGCAGCTGACCCAGCCGGTGTTCGAAGCCTTCGGCCACGGCTTTTCCTGGCGCGACCTGACGCTGGTGGCCGGCGGCCTGTTCCTCGTCTGGAAGGCGACGAAGGAGATTCACCACACGATCGACCCGCGTCCGAATGACGACCTGTTCGACACGCGCACGGTCGGCATCGGCTTTGCCGCCGCGATCGGGCAGATCATCCTGCTCGATCTCGTCTTCTCGATCGACAGCATCATCACGGCGGTCGGCATGACCGACAATATCGCGATCATGGTGATCGCGGTGGTCGTCGCCGTCAGCGTGATGCTGTTCGCCGCCACGCCGCTGGCGGATTTCATCGAGCGCAACCCGACCGTGGTGATGCTCGCGCTCAGCTTCCTGATGCTGATCGGCACGACGCTGATCGCCGAAGGGTTCGGCGCGCATGTGCCCAAGGGCTATGTCTATGCGGCGATGGCCTTTTCCGCCGCGGTCGAGGCGCTCAACATCCTCGCCCGGCGGCGGCGGGAGGCGGCGTCCGCCCCGGCGGCCTGATCCGGCGGCCTGATCCGGCAGGGCCGCGCCGCACCCGTCGCGGCGCGGCCCGCTATATCACGGCTCAGCCCGGATAGGGGTTGGCCTTGAGCAGGGCGGCCAGATGGGCGGCGTTGGCCGCCACCATCTTCGCGGTCTTGTCGACCATCTCCGGCGTCCGTTTCAGATCCTTGAAGTCGGTGGAGCCCATGGCTTCGCCGACCCAATAGCAGGCGGCGACGGCCGGAATGGTCCAGCCGACATCGTTGAGCGCCTGAAACAGCTGCGCCGAGGAACAATGCGCGCCGTCCTCATTGCCGACGATCGCGGCAACGGCGACCTTGCCGTAGCTCGGCATTCGGCCCTGATCGTCCGTCTCGCCCAGAAACGCGTCCATGCGTTCGAGCACGCGCTTGGCGATGCTGCTGATCTGCCCCAGCCAGATCGGGCCGCCGAACAGCAGGATGTCGTGCGCGAGTATCTTCGCACGCAGGCCGGGCCACTGGTCGCCGTCCCCTTCGTCCGACGTCACGCCGGGCCGGATGTCGAGCGCGGACACCCGCACCGTTTCGGTCAGCTCCACATCTTGCGCGGCGAAGGCTTTCTTCAGGACCGCGATCATCGCGTCGGTCGAGGACGCCTCACCGCCTTCCGGCTTGAGCGTGCAGTTGAGTGCAAGTGCCTTGAGACCCATTTCGCCTCTCCTTCCTGACCGGCGTTCGCGCTTCGCGGAACAAACGCCCGGACGGGGAAAGGGTTCTCACAGCGACGCCGCCTCGGCCTTCAGCAACTCGGTCAGCCAATGGAGGCCCGCATCGTTGCGGCGCAATCTATGCCATTGCATAAATTCCCGGATCTCCGGCCCCCTGATCGGCAGCGGGTGGGCGCGGATCGGGTGGAGGGCCGAGAATATCTCCGCATGGCGGCGGTGCAGCGTGGCGATCCGGTTGGTGCCGACGACCGCGCCGGGCAAGGCGGCGAAGCTGGGCACGCGGACCGCGACATGGCGCTTCACCCCGGTCGCGTCGAAATGCAGTTCGGTGACGGTCGGCATCTGCTCCTGCCCGAACACCGCCACCGCATGACTGGCGCTCAGGAACTGCCCCGCATCGATGCCATCGGCAAAAGCGCCCCTGTTCCAGCAGATCACCGCGTCCTCGTCCGAAAAGAGCAGTTGGTGGGGATGGTCCTCGAACGCGTAATCCGCGACCGTGATCATCACGTCGATATCGCCGTCCTGAAATTGCCGCGTGCGTTGCGGGCCGGGCGGGCTGATGTCGAAGGCGACATGCGGCGACAGCGCCTCGGCCCTGGCGAGCACGCGGGACAGCAGCACGTCGAACGCATAGTCGGAGGCGACGATGCGGAACCGGCGGCGGGATTGCGCGGCGTCATATTCATCCGAAGGCGTGATGCGGAACCGGACGATGTTCAGCATCTCCTTGATCGCGGGCGCCAGCTCCCGCGCCTTCGCGGTCGGCACCATCTTGCGGCCGATCTGCACCAGCAGCTCGTCGCCGAAATAATCCCGCAGCCGCGCCAGCGCCGCGCTGACCGAAGGCTGGCTGAGGTTGAGGCGGCGCGCGGTTTCGGTGACGCTCTGCGTTTCCACCAGCACGTCGAGGGCGGCCAGCAGGTTCAGGTCGAGCCGGTCGAATCGCATTCTGCCTTCCCCTCTAACGCATAGGATTTCTCTATGCATGGCATTTAATCAATTCATTTTTCTGAATCAACAGAAGCTGCGAGGAACAGGCAACGAAATCGGCACCCTCGCCCCAGGAGGCGAGGGGCACAACGGGGGAGGCAGACCCTATGCGGAAGATTCTATTTGCATCGACGGCGCTCTGCGCCGCTCTGGCGGCGGTTGCGGCGCAGGCGCAGGAAGCGCAGGCGGACAGGACCGGAGCCGGGATCGGCGAGATCGTCGTGACGGCCCAGCGCAAGGAGCAGAATCTGCAGGACGTCGGCGTCGCCATCGACGCGGTCGGCGCCAACAGCCTCGCCGCGCGAGGGGTCGTCAACGTCACCGACCTGACCCGCGCGGTCCCGGCGATCGCGATCAACAATGCGGGCGGGCAGGTAACGTCGATCTTCCTGCGCGGCGTCGGCAACATCACCAACAACGCCTATTTCGATGCCGCCATCTCGCCCAATTATGACGGCGTGGTCCTCGGCCGCCCTTCCGGCGCGTTCGCGACCGCCTTCTACGATCTCGCCCGCGTCGAGGTGCTGAAGGGGCCGCAGGGTATCCTCTACGGCCGCAACGCGACCGGCGGCGCGGTCAACATCATCCCCAACCACCCCGCGATCGGCGACCGGTCGGCCGGCTTCTCGCTCTCCTACGGCAATTACGACGCGATCTCGGCCGAGGGCTATCTGAACCTGCCGGTATCGGAAACCAGCGCGCTGCGCGTGTCGGGGGTGCGCCAGCGGCATGACGGCTATAATCGCGACGGCTCTGCGGATCAGGATCGCTACGGCGTGCGCACGCAATATCTGATCGAACCGGCCGAAGGCTTGAGCGTGCGGATCGCGGGCGATTATACCAGGGTGCAGGGCGTCGGCGCCGGGGACAGCTATCTCGGCAACATCTCCGGCAATGCGCTGATCCCGGCCGGGTTCGACGGCAGCGAGGGGCTGAATACGCCCGCGGCCAACGCCTATCGCCGGACGCTGCTCGGCGCGCCGGGCTTCGGCTTCCTCGCGCCGATGAACGAGCAGCAGTCGATCGGCTATCGCTATTGGGGCGTGCATGCCGAGGCGAAGCTGGAAACCGGCATCGGCGAATTCACGCTGATCCCGGCCTATCGCAAGACGAAGGGCGCATCGGCCTTCTACGGCCCCGGCTTCAACACCGCCCAATTCAGCGAGGAATATGGCCAGTTCAGCACCGAGCTGCGGCTGGCGGGCCGGACCGGCATGATCGAATATGTGCTGGGCGGCTTCTATTTCGACGAGGACATCAGGGGCAACAACAACTTCAATCAGGAATTCGTGCTGCCGCTTCAGGATTACCGCTCCGGCACCAGGAGCTGGGCGGCGTTCGGCCAGCTGACCGCGCATGTCTCCGACCGCTTCCGGCTGATCGGCGGCCTGCGCTATACCGAGGACGAGAAGCGGATGGACGGCGTGCAGACCACGTTCGTCGCCCTGTGCGGCGGATCGCCGCCCGATACGCCGCCGCGCTCCTTCGCGATCGGCTGCGCGGGCTTCCGCCCTGACGGCATGCCGAACCTGCCGCATTTCCCCAATTTCCTGCAACCGGGCGATGCCCATGCCTGGCTGGCGGCGAGCGGCTACATCCCCGCCACTATTCCCTATGCCGCCGGAACACAGGTCTATCCGGTCATTTCCTACGACCCGGCGACGGGCGATCCCAATGATCGCAGCATCATCCTGAAGACCGAGGCGCCGGTGAACGACACCCGCTCCTTCAGCCGGGTGACGTGGAAAGCCGCCGCCGAATTCGAGGCCGGGCCGAAGAACCTGCTCTACGCCTCGGTGGAGACGGGCTATCGCGCGGGCGGGTTGCAGATCGGCGGGGGCAGCGCGACCTATGAGCCGGAGTTCATCACCGCCTATACGCTGGGGTCGAAGAACCGCTTCCTCGACAACCGGCTGCAAATCAACCTGGAGGCGTTCTACTGGAAATATCGCGACCAGCAGATCACCTATTTCAGCTACAGCGCGATATCCGGCACGGTTTCCAACACGAACGAGAATGTCGGCCGCTCGACGATCAAGGGCTTCGACGTCGATATCATCGCCAAGCCGTTCGCGGGCACCACCCTCTCCGGCAAGGTCCAGTATCTCGACACGCTGTACAAGGGCCTGACCCTGCGGACGCTGGCGCCGCGCGACAATTACAACTGCCCCCGCACCGTCACCAACATCATGACGCCCAGCGGGCCGGTGATCGAGTTCGACTGTTCGGGAAGGCCGCTGCTGCAAGCGCCGCAATGGACGGTCAATCTGGGCGTCGAGCAGGTCGTCCCGCTGCCGGGCGAGGTCGAGCTGGCCGGCTCGGTCAACACCTCGTGGCGCGACAGCTTCTGGACCAATTTCAACTATCTCGATTTCATGCGGACCCCCGCCTACTGGACCACCAGCGCCACCCTGACGCTGCGGGCGAGCGACGGGAAATGGGCGGTCGGCGCCTTCGTCAGCAATATCGAGGGCGACCGCCGGATCGTGCAGGCATCGGCCTCCCCCATCGGCTTCGCCACCGGATCCTTCACGCCGCCCCGGACCTACGGCCTGCGCCTGAGCGCGGGGTTCTGAGCAGCCGGGCGGCCCCTTCCACGGAGATATAATATGCGACTGAAAGGCCTCCATCATGTATGTTTCAAGGTCCGCGATCTGGATGGGCTGGAGGCGTTCGCGGCCGATTTCGGCCTGATCACCGCCGAACGCTCCGCCGACCGGCTGGTGATGCGGACCAGCGGCGGGGACGAATGCGCCTATGTCGCGATCCGGGGGGAGGAGGACGCGTTTCTCGGCCTCGCCTTCGAGGCGGAGGATCGCGCCGCGCTGGACGAGGCCGCCGCCCGGCCCGGCGCGGGGCCGGTGAAGGCGCTGGACCTGCCCGGCGGCGGCGAGGGCGTGGCGCTGACCGATCCCGACGGCAATCAGGTGCTGCTGGTCCACGGCATGAGCCGCCGCGCGGCCGGGGAGCCCTATCCCGAACTGCTGCTCAACACCCCGTTCGAAAAGCGCCGCCTCGGCCGCAACCAGCACGCCCGCGACCGGGGCCCGGCGCGGCTCTGGCGGCTGGGACATGTCGGGCTGTTCGTGAAGGATTTCGCGCAGGCCACCGCCTGGTATGCCGAAAATCTCGGCCTGATCGGCAGCGATATCTATCACATACCGGGTCAGCCGCAGGCGCGGATCGTCGGCTTCTTCCGGCTCGATCGCGGCGAGGAGCATGTCGATCACCACATCCTTGCCTTCATGCAGGATGCACGCGGCGGCTGCCATCACATCTCGTTCGAGGCGCAGGATTTCGAGGCGCAGCAGCGCACCCACCGCTATCTCGGCGCCCGCGCCTATCAGCCGATCTGGGGCGTCGGCCGCCATCCCCACGGCAGCCATGTGTTCGACGTCTGGCGCGCGCCCGACGGCGCGCGGTTCGAGACCTTCTCCGACACCGACCTGTTCCGCGCGTCGGACGGCACCAACGTCCACGACATCTCGACCGTGGTGATGGACGAATGGTCCGACGACTCGCCGGAACGCTATTTCGCCTGACCCATCCCATTCTTCCTCAGGAGGCATATATGACGGAATTCAACGCGGCCACCGGCCTTGCTTCGGGATCGTTCGGGATCGGAACCTACGCCGTCCCCGGCGAAGCGCCCTTTCCCGGCATCGTCCTGCCCGACGGCACGGTGCTGGACCTGTCGGACCGCTGGCGCGATACCCATGCGATATTCGACGATTGGGACCGCAGCTTCGACGCACTGGTCGATATCGCGGCGAAGCGCGCGGGGCGGCAGCTCGACTTTCCGGCGCTGCGCGCGCTGCCCTGCGTCGCGCACCCGAATATGCTGTTCACCGGATCGAACTATCGCCAGCACGTCGCCGAGATGATGACGCACAACCGCTTCAACCAGCACAACCGCAAGCCAGGCGAGAGCGACGAGGATTTCTTCCAGCGCAATTATGCGGAGATCGACCGCCGCGCACGCGAAGGCATGCCCTATTTCTGGACCAGCCTGCATTCGGCGCTGGCGGGCGCCAATGACGACATTCCGCTGCCGCTGGTCGGCGAGCATCCCGACTGGGAGCTGGAGCTGGGCGTGATCGTCGGCAAGACCGGCCGCTATGTCCGGCCGGAGGAAGCGGGCGATCTGATCGCGGGCTATGTGATGGTCAACGACCTCGGCACGGTGGACGAGTTCCGGCGGACCGACGTGCGCTTCATGTATGACTGGGTCAGCAAGCACCAGCCCAATTTCAAGCCGCTCGGCCCGTTCATCGTGCCCAGGCAGTTCGTCGATTTCTCGCGCATCCGCATCGAGCTGAAGCTCAACGGGCAGGTGATGCAGGACTGGCCGGTGACCGACATGATCTTCTCGCCGGAGCAGATCCTGTCCTACGCGTCCGAGCGCATCCGCCTGTTGCCCGGCGACCTGCTGAGCACCGGCTCGCCGCCGGGCAACGGGGCATTCCACGGCAACCGCTGGCTGAAGCCGGGGGACGTGATCGAGAGCGAGCTGACGTTCCTCGGCCGCCAGCGCAACCATGTCGTCGCCGAGGAAACCCACGGGCGCGGCTGGAACTGGGGCCCCTTCCCGGTGGACGAGACGGCCTGACATGGCGGGGCATGGGCATGAACAGGGGCATGAACAGGGGCAGGGGCGCTGCTGCGGGCCGGATCGCGAGACGATCGCGGTCCGGCAACGGGGCGCGCATCTGGTGGTGGACATCCACGCACACCTCCATGTCGCGGCCGCGGAAGCCCGGTTGCGCGAGGCGGCGCCGGATGCGCCGCGCGGGCTGCCCTTTTCCTGCCCGGCCTCCGATGCCGTCAACGCGCGCATGTTCCAGACGATCGGCGCGAAGCTGAACGGGGTCGAGGAACGGCTGGCCGACATGGACCGGCTGGGCGTCGACGTGCAGGCGATCAGCCCCAACCCCGCCCAATATTGCTATTCCACCCCGCCCGAACTGGGCCGCGAGCTTGCCCGCCTCGTCAATGACGGCATCGCCGGGGCGGTGGCGCGAGCGCCCGACCGGCTGGTCGGCATCGGCACCGTGCCGTTGCAGGATCGCGGCATGGCGATCGCCGAGATGCGCCGATGCATCGCCGACCATGGCATGCGGGGAATCGAGATCGGCACCAATATCGGCGGGCGAGAGCTGGCCGATCCCGAATTCCGCTCCTTCTTTCAGGCGGCGGAGGAACTGGGGGTGCTGCTGCTGCTCCATCCGCTCGGCTTCACGCAGGGGCAGCGCCTGAGCGAGCATTATCTCAACAACCTCATCGGCAACCCGCTCGAATCGACCGTCGCGCTCAGCCATCTGATCTTCGGCGGCGTGCTGGAGGATCATCCCGGTCTCAAGCTGTGCGTGGTGCATGGCGGCGGCTATCTGCCCGGCTATTGGGGCCGGATGGATCATGCGTGGCGCGCGCGGGAGGATTGCCGCCAGCACATATCGCGCCCGCCCTCCTCCTATCTGCGCCGGCTCTGGTTCGACACGCTGGTGTTCGACCGCGCACAGCTCGACGCGCTGGTGCGCAGCCATGGCGCGGACCGGCTCTGCCTGGGCAGCGACTATCCGTTCGACATGGCCGAGCCCGATCCGGTCGGCTTCCTGAGCGGGCTCGCGGAGGAGGATCGCGCCGCCATTCTCGGCCGCAACGCCGCCGCGCTGCTGGGCCTCGCCCCCGTTGCGCCGCCCGACCGGCCTTAACCCGACATCCCTGTTTCAGGAGAAGAAACATGTATCCGTTCACCACCCAGACCGGCATCGTGCGCAACCGGTGGTATATCGCGGCCTTTTCGAGCGAGATTTCGCGCGACCCCATCGAACGCACGCTGCTCGGCAAACCGGTCGCGCTCTATCGCAAGGAGAATGGCGAGCCGGTGGCGATGTACGGGCTTTGCCCGCACCGCTATTATCCGCTGGCGCTGGGCAAGCTGCGCGGCGATGCGATCGTCTGCGGCTATCACGGCTTCGTCTTCGACGCGGACGGCAAATGCATCGAGGTCCCTTCTCAGGGCACCGGCGCCGGATTCCGCCAGCCGACCTGGCCGATCGTCGAGCGCGGGCCGCTGTGCTGGATCTGGATGGGCGACAGGGACCGCTGTGACCCGGCGCTGATCCCGCCCTATGAGGATTTCGGGCTGGACCGGCCCGGCTGGCGCTACAGCTCGCCCAATTATTTCCACCTGCGCGGGCGGGCGCAGCTGCTCATCGACAATCTGATGGACCTGACCCACCTGCCCTATGTGCATCATCATATCGGCGGCGGCGAGGCGATGAAGAATCCGCGCCTCGTCGAGGAGGAGCGCGCGGCGGGCTATCGCGTGTCCCGCACGGGCAAGGTGCCCTTCACCCCGTTCCACGAACATCTGTTCGGGGCGGCGGCGCGGTTCGAGGGGCTGTCGGACTTCCTGTCGCTGACCGATTATTACGGGCCGGAGCTGATCCGCACCAGCCTGCCGGTCACGCTGGCGATCGACGGGCGGGACGAGGTGCCCGCCGCGCTCGGCGCGCTCTACATATTGCACGGCATCACGCCGGAAACCGAGACGACAACGCATTATTTCGGCTTTTCCACCCGCAACTTCCGGCTCGACAGCGAGGAGCTGGACGCTTTTCAATATCGGTCGGACTGCACCATCCGGCAGCAGGATGTCGACGCGATCGAGGCGGTGGAGCGGCGGCTGGACGCGGCCGCCGCCGCGCAACGCGAGCTGCTGGTGCGCGCCGACGGCCCCGCGGTGAAGGTGCGGCGGCTCATTCAGGCGCTGCTCGATGCGGAGCGGGCGCCGGAACCGGCCGCCGCTATGGGCTGACCGCGCTGTCGGGCTTCAGGCCGTCGGGCTTCAGATAGCGGCTGTAGAGCCAGCCGATGCCGATGAGGCTGAAGCCGAGGGCGAGGAACGAGGCGATCCGCAGCAGCCCTTCCAGACCGGAGGCGTCGATGAGGAACACCTTCCCCACCGCGAGCAGCATCAGCAGCAGCGACGCGATGCGCCAGTCGCGCAGCCCCTGCCTTATGCCCCAGAGCAGGAAGCCGATCGCGATGGAGATGGCGAGGACCGACCAGCCGATATTCTCCGCCGGGCCGATGGCCGTGCCGGTGAGCAGGGTGCCGGAGAAAAGCTGGCGCAGGCTCGCATAGGCGAAGAGCAGGATCACCGCCATCCACAGCAGATCGCGGGGACGACGGAAGCGCGCGGCCTGTTCGGGCGCGATCCGTTCGGCCAGCACCGGCGCGGCGAAGGCGATGCCGAAGGCGGGCAGCAGCAGGTTCGCGACCGGCAGCGGACCGACCGCCTGCGCGCTCCACAGCGGATCGTGCAGCAGCAGCGTATAGACCAGATTATGCGCCAGCCCCGCGCCGATCAGCGCGAGCGCGGCGGGACGCTGGCCCAGCGCGCGCCACAGCAGCACGCCCGCGCCGATGAGCGCGGCCTGCCACAGCGTGCGCTCCGCCAGACCGAGCCGGACGAACGCGTCCATGTCGGCGATGGCGAATATCTGCTTGTAGAGGATATGCACGCCGATCGCCGCGAGCGTGCCGATCTGCGCCATGGCGAGCATCCAGCCGGGGCGCGGCAGGCCATCCCGCAGCCGCCAGACCGCGACGCCCGCGATCAGCGCGGGGACGAGCAGATGCTGGAGCATCGGGCGCAGCGCGGGCAGGGTCGAGGCGAGCATCGGCTCGCCGTAGAGCGAAACGAGCGCGGGGTGCAGCCAGAGCATGAAGGGCGACATCGCCCAGAGCGCAGCCAGCCCGGCGGCGGTGGCCAGTGCGGGCACGAGCAGGCGCCCGCCCTGCCGCCGCATCACTTCGGCAAGGGCGAGCATGGTGAGGGCCGAGGCGATCGCCAGCCAGGGCGCGGGGAGGATCTGCGCGGCAAGGCCGTAGCCGAGCAGCACCGCGACCAGCTGAAGCGCCACGCCCGCGCCCAGATGGCGCCACGCCAGCAGCGCGGCGGCGAGCGTCGCCATGCCCCAGCGCGCGACCGCCTGCGCCGGATGGGCGTGCGGCTCCGTCGCGACGAGCCGGGCAAGCTCGGTATCGGTGGCGCCGGTCGCGAACAGCGCCGCCACGGCGATGGCAAGGAAGCCCTGCGCGCCGCGCGGCAGCCAGCGGTCCTCCGCCTTGACGGCGATGCCGAGCAGCACGGCCGACACGATCGCGATGCCGACCGGCAGGCTCCAGCCCGGCAGGCCCATCAGCGCGGCGATGACGACCAGCAGCCCCGCCGTCGACGCCAGCAGCGCGAAACGGATATCCTGATGGCGGCGCGCATCGTTCCAGCCCAGCGCCGCACCCAGCGCGGGGAGCAGCGCGAAGCCGCCCGCCAGCAGCGCGAAGGCCCCGTCCTGCCCCGGCGCGCCGTCATAAAATTGCCAGTGGCACACGCCATAGCCCACGACCGCGATGGCGGCGATCGACCCGGCTTCCAGCAGGCTGCCCTCCGTCCGCCACAGGCGCCAGAGCGCGGATCCGCCATAGAGCAGCACGATCCCGGCGATGACGATTCGGAACAGCGCGGGGTCCGGGTCCGGCCAGATGCCCGCCAGCGCGAGCGCGGCGAGCAGCGGAACCGCCATCCCCTGCCGTAGCGCGGGCGTCCGGCCGGTCAGCCAGATGAAGGCGACCGACAGCAGCCCATAGAGGCCCCAGCTGAGCGGTGCGAAATCGCCGGTGGCGACCAATAGCGCCAATTGGAGCGCGGCGACCACCGCCGCCCCGATCCTCAGCGCGACGCCGTGCCGCTCGCCCGCCGCCAGCACCGGCAGGCCGATGCCGAGCAGCAGCACCAGCAGGCCCACGGCAAGCATCGAGAGGGAACCGAGATTGCCCATCAGGATCATCAGCAGGCTCCACCCCGCGCCGCCGATCAGCGCGCCGAGGCCGAGCCATATCCACCGCTGGCTGCGCGAAAGCAGCGTCAGGCCGCCGACGACGACGGCGATATAGCCCGCCAGCAGCGGCACATTGGGCTCGCCTGCCTGGATCACCGCAGGCGTCGCGAGGCCGCCGACCAGGCCGAGAACGGCGCTCGGCGCGCCGAAACGCAGCGCCAGCCCCATGGCGAGCGCGGTGATCGCGGCCAGCGCGGCGAAGGCCGTCCCCGGCCCGATCAGGCCGTAGAGATTGGCCGCCGCCAGCGTCGCGACATAGAGGCTGCCCAGCCCCGCGCCCGCAAGCGACTGGCTGATCCGCGCGTCCTGCACCAGCTCGGCGCGCCTGCGCGCCAGCTCCGCCCCGGCGATGAGGCCGCCGCCGAACAGCAGGCCGAGCACGATCCGCACCGGCGGCGAGAGCAGCCCTGCGTCGATCGAATATTTGACCAGCAGCACCGCCGCGACCAGCAGCGTGATGCCGCCCGCCCAGATCGGCAGCTTGCGGCCGAACAGATCCTCGAAGCTGATGGACGGCCGCATGGCCTGCCAGCGCGGCGCGGGTTGGGGCGGGGCGACGGCTTCGCCGCGGTCCGTTTCGGTAACGACCGGCGAGGCTTCGGCGAGAGGCTCGACCGCCGGGCGCGCACCCTCCTGCGCCTGCGCCGCCGGGAAGGGTTGCGGTTGCTGCGGCTGGGGTTCCGGTTCCGGCGCCTGCCATGGGGAGGGCCTTGCCGGGGGCGCTTCGGCCGGGGGCTCCGCGATCGCGGCGGCGCGCCACATCAAGCCCTCGTCCGCCAGTTCGGCCTCGCGCACCTTTCGCTCCAGCGCCGCGAGCCGCTTGCGCGCATCCATCAGCAGCACGGCCAGAACCACCATGCCCAGGAACCATAAGGCCGTCATCCAGCGCCTCTCGCTTGCCGTCGATGCATCGCAGCTAGCCTAAAATTGAACGCTGTGCAAATAAAATTGGACGCTGTTCAATTTCCATATTAGAAACGGGGCCCATGGGCAGGCGATCCGATCACAGCAGGGCAGAACTGGAAGCGCTGATCCTCGATGCGGGGCAGGCGCTGATGGCGGAGGTCGGCCTCGCCCGCTTTTCCGCGCGGGAAGTGGCCAAGCGCATCGGCTATTCGGTCGGCACGATCATGCACATGTTCGGCGGCATCGACCCGCTGGTGATGGCGATCAACAGCCGCACCTTCCTGCTGTGGGCGGACTGGCTGGAACGCCGCCTCTCCGGCCTGCGGGGACAGGAGCGGATCGAGGCGCTGGTGCGCGGCTATTTCGAATTCGCCGAAGGGCATCCCAATCTCTGGGCGGCGATCTACGCGCATCGCCTGCCGGAGGGCACGGGCCTGCCCGAACCGCTCGCCGACCAGCGCGCGCGCCTCACCGCCATCGTGACACGCGAGGTTTCCGCGATCCTGCCCGAGGAGAGGCAGGAGGACGCGCCCAGCCTTGCGCGGTCCCTCGTCGCGACGGTGCACGGCCATTGCAGCTTCGCGCTGGGCGGCAGCTTCGCCCTGCTGGGCGAGACGGAGCCGCTCGCCCTCGCGCTGCGGAGGGTCGGCGAGATATTGCGCGCCAACGGGGCGGCGCTCGCGGAATTCTAGGGCATGATCCCCTTCAACTGAAGCGGATCATGCTCTGATTATCTTTTGTTTCCGCCTTTTCCGAGTCGTCAGATGTGTCCACCTGACTTGAAAATGCTCTAGCGGGCGCGATAGAAGCGGATTTTCACCGCCGGCCCGGAGGGCAGCTTCACCGGCTCCAGCGTGCCGATGAAGGCCGACTTGCCGAGCCAGTCATATTTGCCGACCGGAACCTCGAACACCGGCGTCGTCCGCGCCGGGACCAGGGCGCCATCGGCGGAGCGGCACAGCACGCCCGAATTGACGACGTTGATGACCACGCCGTCATCGGTGCGCAGCATGTAATCGGCCTTGATCTGCGTGCACCCGTCGGGCCGCCGCAACTGCCAGTCCCACCCGCCGGGGATGATCGTGCCCCTGATGCCCGGCCCTTCGCCCGGCCCCTCGAAGGTGCCGCCGGTGATCGGCACGATGTTGCGCTCCCCCAGCGCGGTCCTGCCGACCGGAATATCCGCCGCCAGCGTCACGATCTCCTCGAAGGCGAATTCCAGCACCGGCGCGGGCGCGGCGGGCGGCGAAGCGGCCTGTTGCGCATGGACGGGGCAGGCCGCCGCCATGATCGCGGCGGCACCGGCGAGCGTGCGGGGGAATAGGGTCTTCATCTGTGATCGCTCCTGCGGATGGGTTCCGTCATATCAGCCTGCCCCGCGCCGCGCCGCAAGCGGGTCGATGGCCTTTTTGTCCCACCGCCATGATTTTCCGCGCGCATCGACGGTGCTTTTCCTATAAGGGACTGCACAACAATAACGAATGTTATTATTTGTCGCCACAAAACAGAATGGAGATCGGAAAACAGTGCGGACAATCTCTCTCGCATGCGCCGGTGCCGCGCTCGGCGCCTCGCTTTTCTTCGGCACCAGCGCCTTTGCCGCGGGCGATGCGGCGCAGGGGGCGAAGCTCTATGCGCAGTGCCGCGCCTGCCACACCGTCAATCGCGGCGGCGCCAACACCCTCGGCCCCAATCTGTTCGGGATCGTCGGCAGCAAGTCCGCCCTCAAAAAGGGCTATAAATATTCGCCCGCGCTCGCCAAGGCGAACATCGTCTGGACCCCGGCCCGGCTCGACGCCTGGCTCAAGCGCCCGGCCGCGATGGTGCCCGGCACCAAGATGGCCTTTGCCGGAATGGCGAACCCGCAGGCGCGCGCCAACGTGATCGCCTATCTGGCCCAGCTGAAATAAGCTCTCTCAAGGCGTGACGATCTGGTGGATGGCCTTCCCTTCCGCCAGCCGGTTCCCCGCACCCCGCCCCATCAGCCAGAGCGGCATTGCATGCGGCGCGAGGATGCGGCAGGATTCGCGGCGAACAGAGGGGCCTTTCATGAAGCATATTCCCTGGATCATCCTCGCCATCATCGGCGCGGTCGCGCTGTCCGTCACCGCCACCGTGCGGGGCGAGCAGATCAACGCGCTGTGGATCGTCGTCGCGGCGCTCTGCACCTTCCTCGTCGCCTATCGCTATTATGCGCTGTTCATCGCGCGGCGGGTGATGCGGCTCGACCCGGCGCGGCCCACGCCCGCCCTCTATCGCGCCGACGGCCTCGATTATGTCGCGACCGACCGGCGCGTGCTCTTCGGCCATCATTTCGCGGCGATCGCGGGCGCGGGGCCGCTGGTGGGGCCGGTGCTGGCCACGCAGATGGGCTATCTGCCCGGAACCCTCTGGATCATCGCGGGCGTGGTGCTGGCAGGCGCGGTGCAGGATTTCATGGTGCTGTTCGTTTCCATGCGGCGCGACGGGCGCTCGCTGGGCGAACTGGTGCGGATGGAGATGGGGCCGGTCGCGGGCACGATCGCCCTTGTCGGAACCTTCATCATCATGGTGATCATCCTCGCGGTACTGGCGCTGATCGTGGTGAAGGCGCTGGCGGAAAGCCCGTGGGGCATGTTCACCGTCGTCGCGACGGTGCCGCTCGCCATGGTCATGGGCGTCTATACGCGCTGGATACGCCCCGGCCGGATCGGCGAGGTGTCGATCCTCGGTTTCGTCGGGCTGATCCTCGCCATCATCTTCGGCCAGAATGTCGCGGCCTCGCCTTTCTGGGGACCGGTGTTCACCTTCACCCCGGTGCAGCTGTGCTGGCTGCTGATCGGCTATGGCGCGATCGCCTCGGTGCTGCCGGTGTGGCTGCTGCTGGCGCCGCGCGACTATCTCTCGACCTTTCTCAAGATCGGCGCGATCGTCGCGCTGGCGGTCGGCATCTTCATCATGGCGCCGCCGCTCCGGATGCCCGCGCTGACCCAGTTCGTCGGCGGCGGCGGGCCGGTGTGGTCGGGCGCGCTGTTCCCGTTCCTCTTCATCACCATCGCCTGCGGCGCGGTGTCGGGCTTCCACGCGCTCATTTCCAGCGGCACCACGCCCAAGCTGATCGCCAGCGAGGGCGACGCGCCGTTCATCGGCTATGGCGGCATGCTGATGGAGGCGTTCGTCGCGATCATGGCGCTGGTCGGCGCGTCTATCCTCGACCCCGGCATCTATTTCGCGATGAACAGCCCGGCCGCCGTGCTCGGCGCGACGCCGGAAAGCGCCTCGGCCGCCGTCACCGCGATGGGCTTTCCCGTCTCCGCCGACATCCTCGTGCAGACGGCGAAGGATGTGGGCGAGCACAGCATCATCTCCCGCACCGGCGGCGCGCCGACGCTGGCGGTGGCGATGGCGGAAATCTTCAGCCATGTCGTCGGCGGCCCGGCGATGAAGGCCTTCTGGTATCATTTCGCGATCCTGTTCGAGGCGCTGTTCATCCTGACGGCGGTGGACGCAGGCACGCGCGCCGGGCGGTTCATGCTGCAGGACCTGATCGGCCTCGCCGTGCCGTCCTTCCGCGCGCATAGTTCGCTCGCGCCGGGGATGATCGCGACGGCGCTGTGCGTCGCGGCCTGGGGCTTCTTCCTCTATCAGGGCGTCACCGATCCGCTGGGCGGCGTCAACACGCTCTGGCCGGTGTTCGGCATCTCCAACCAGATGCTCGCCGCCGTGGCGCTGATGCTCTCGACGGTGGTGCTGTTCCGTATGAAGCGCGACCGCTTCGCCTGGGTGACGGCGGTGCCGACCGTCTGGCTGCTGGTCTGCACGCTGACCGCCGGAACGCTCAAGCTGGTCTCCGCCGATCCGAAGGTGGGCTTCCTCGCCCATGCGTCGATCTTCTCCGAAGCGGCGGCGCGGGGCGAGGTGCTGGCGCCCGCCAAGTCGATGGCGGAGATGCGGGCTATCATCTTCAACGACCGGGTGGATGCGGCGCTGTGCGCGATCTTCCTGTTCGTCGTGCTGTCGCTGCTGCTCTTCACCATCCGCACCTGCATTGCCGCGCGCCGGGTGAACGCGCCCACCGCGCACGAGATCACGCCCGACATGGTGCCCGCCGAATGAGGGCGCTGCTGGAACGGATGCGCGAAATGGCGCTGCTGATGGTCGGCCAGCCGAGCTACGACGCCTATCTGCGCCACATGGCCCAGCGCCACCCCGACCGACCGCCGATGAGCCGCGTCGAATTCTTCCGCAACCGGGAGCAGGCGCGCTATGGCGGCGGCGGGGGACGCTGTTGCTAGCATACCCCGGAACCCCGTCCTCACCAGAAAGGCAGACATGAGCAAGATCGAGCATAATCTCCGGCAACTCGGCATAGAGCTTCCCATCCCGCTGGCCCCGGTCGCCAATTACCTGCCCTATGTGCAGAGCGGCAACCTCATCCATATTTCGGGCCAGATCTGCGCCGGGGCGGACGGGACCATCGCCGATGCGCACCGGGGCAAGGTCGGCGGCGCGGTGACGAAGGAAGCGGGGCAGGAAGCCGCGACGCTGTGCCTCATCAACGTGCTGGCGCAGCTGAAGCTCGCCGTCGACGGCGATTTCAGCCGGGTGGTGCGCTGCGTGCGGCTGGGCGGCTTCATCAATTCGACGCCGAATTTCTCCGCCCTGCCCGCCGTGATGAACGGCGCGTCGGACCTGATCGTCGCGGTGATGGGCGATGCGGGCCGCCATGCGCGCTCCACCGTCGGCGTGGCCCAGCTGCCGCTCGACTGCGCGGTCGAGGTCGAGGCGGTGTTCGAAGTCCAGTAATCGCGCGCGCCGCCCCGGTCATCCGGCCGGGGCCGCCTCTTCCTCCCCCACCGGCGCCAGCGCGCCCGTCCGGGCGCTGATGACCTGTGCGGCGACCAGATCGCCCACGACGTTGAGCGTGGTGCGGCACATGTCGAGCAGCCGGTCCACGCCCAGCACCAGCCCGATCCCGGCGGGCGGCACGCCGATGGTGCCGAGGATCAGCGCGATCACCGGCAGCGACCCGGCCGGGACGCCCGCCGTGCCGATGCCGCCCAATATGCAGATGATCATCACCACCAGCTGCTGCCCCAGCGTCAGGTCGACGCCGAAGAACTGGGCGAGGAACAGCACCGTCACCCCTTCGAACATCGCCGTGCCGTTCTGGTTCGCGGTCGCGCCGATGGTCAGCACGAAGCGCGCGATCGGGCGGGGCAGCTTCAGCCCTTCGTCCGCCACCCGCAGCGAGGTGGGCAGCGTCGCGTTGGACGAGGCGGTGGCGAAGGCCATCACGCTCGCCTCCTGCGTCTCGCGAAAGAAGGCGATCGGGTTCTTGCGCCCGAAAAAGGCGAGGATCAGCGGGAACACGCCGAACATCTGCAACCCCAGCGCCAGCAGCACGACGCCGACATAGGCCGACAGCCGCACGATCAGATCCCAGCCGAATTGCGCGGCGAGGTTGAACATGAAGCAGAATATGGCGAGCGGCGCCATGCGGATCACCACGCCGATCAGCCGCATCGATATCTCGAACACGCCCTCTATGCCGGACCGCAGCACCTGCGTGCGGTCGGGATCGGTGATGAGGAAGCCGATGCCGAACATCAGCGCGAAGAACATCACCGCCAATATATCGTTCTGGCTCATCGCCTGGATGAAGTTGGACGGGACGATGGCGACGATCGACTCCATGCCGGTTTTCGCCCCGGCCTCCTCGGCGCTCTGGATGATGGCCTTCGCCCCTGCGCCCGATGTTTCGAGCAGCGCGCGGGCGGCGTCCGGGTCGACCCCGGCGCCGGGGCGCAACAGGTTGACCACCGCCATGCTCAGCACCACCGCCACCGAGGACACCAGCAGCGTATAGACCAGCGTGCGCACGCCGATGGCCTTCAGGGCGCGCACCTCCCCCATTTCGGCGACGCCGACGATCAGCGCCGACACCAGCAGCGGAATGACGAGCATGAACAGCAGCCGCAGGAATATCTGCCCCACCGGCCCGGTGATGTGCGTCGCGACCCAGCCGACCCAGGGCGCGCCGCCCGCGAAGCTGTAGACCGCCAGCCCCAATATCAGCCCCGCCAGAAAGCCGCCGAACATCCAGTAATGCAGCCGGTTTTCCCGGCCCTGTTCCTCTTTTCCGGCGGTCATGCGCTGCTCCCTTGCTTGCGCCCATCTGCCATGCCGCGAAGGGCGATGGCAAGAGAAGGCGAAAATCCCGGTGGCCGCGCCTCCCCTCTGCCGCTAGAGAAGCGGGCATGACGACCGCCCGCCCCCTTCCCCGCCCATCGGGCGCGCGCCGCTGATGGCCGCGACCCCGGCCTGGCCGCCGCGCAGCGCGCCGCGCCTTTATGTGGAGGAGGCGCTGGGGCCCGACGCGCGCATCCCGGTCGAGGGCAATGCCGCCCATTATCTCCTCTCGGTGATGCGGGTAAAGGAAGGCGACGCCGTGCTGCTGTTCAACGGGCGCGACGGCGAATGGGCGGCGCGCGCCACCGCGATCCGCAAGCGCGATCTGGTGCTGGAGTGCGCGGAGCAAACCAGGCCGCTGGAAACCGCGCCGGATTTCTGGCTCTGCGCCGCGCCGATCAAGAAGGGGCGGATCGATCTGGTCGCGGAAAAGGCGTGCGAACTGGGCGTCGCCCGCTTCCGCCCCGTGCTGACGGCGCGCGCGGTGGTGGACAAGCTCAATCTCGACCGGCTGCGCGCCCATATGGTCGAGGCCGCCGAGCAATGCGGCCGCACCGCCCTGCCCGCATTGGACGGGATGGAAAAGCTGCCCGCGCTGCTCGCCCATTGGCCGGAGGGGCGGCATCTGTTCTTCGCCGACGAGACGGGCGGCGCGCCGATGCGCGAAGCCTTCGCCGCCCATCCCGGCCCGGCGGCGCTGCTGATCGGGCCGGAAGGCGGCTTCACGGTGCAGGAGCGGGAGGCGATCCGCGCCCACAGGGCGGCGGTCGCGATTTCGCTCGGCCCGCGCATATTGCGCGCCGAAACCGCCGCAATCGCCGCCACCGCCTGCTGGATGGCGCTGAACGGCGACTGGCGGGCCCCGCAGGCCCATCAGGCGCCGGGCGATTGATTATCCCGGAAATGAAATATCATTTTGCAATAGCGGGGCGATTGATCGCGGCCGCGCTCATCCCTATTTGCAGCGACACTCACAGGGGGTAAGGCGCGCACATGAGCACCAGAACAGATACAGGGGCGGATGATCCGATCATCGAAGGGCGGGATCAGCTGATCTCTGTTTTCGCGCGTGGCGAAAAGCCCCCGGAAAACTGGCGCATCGGCACCGAGCATGAGAAGTTCGTCTATGCGCAGGGCGATCATCACGCGCCGTCCTACGACGAGGAAAAGGGCATTCGCGCGCTGCTGATGGGCCTCACCGGCTATGGCTGGGACCCGATCGTCGAGGGCGGCAACGTCATCGCGCTGGGCGGCGCGGACGGCACGATCAGCCTCGAACCGGCGGGCCAGCTGGAGCTGTCGGGTGCGCCGCTCGAAAATCTGCACCAGACGTGCGCCGAAACCGGCCGTCATCTGCAACAGGTGAAAGCGGTGGGCGAAGAACTGGGCATCGGCTTCCTCGGCCTCGGCATGTGGCCCGACAAGAAGCGCGAGGACCTGCCCGTCATGCCCAAGGGCCGCTACGGCATCATGCTGCGCCACATGCCGCGCGTCGGCACCATGGGCCTCGACATGATGCTGCGCACCTGCACCATCCAGACCAACCTCGATTATGGCAGCGAGGCGGACATGGTGAAGAAGTTCCGCGTCTCCCTCGCGCTGCAACCGCTGGCGACGGCGCTCTTCGCCAACTCTCCGTTCACCGAGGGCAAGCCCAACGGCTTCCTTTCCTATCGCAGCCATATCTGGTCGGATACCGACCCGGCGCGCACCGGCATGCTGCCCTTCGTGTTCGAGGACGGCTTCGGCTATGAGCGCTATGCCGACTATGCGCTCGATGTGCCGATGTATTTCGTCTATCGCGACGGCCACTATATCGACGCGGCGGGCCAGAGCTTCCGCGATTTCCTCGACGGCCGCCTGCCCGCGCTGCCGGGCGAGAAGCCGACGGTCAGCGACTGGAACGACCATCTCTCGACCGCTTTCCCGGAGGTGCGCCTCAAGAGCTTCCTCGAAATGCGCGGCGCGGACGGCGGGCCGTGGAGCCGCATCTGCGCGCTGCCTGCGCTGTGGGTCGGCCTGCTCTACGAACAGGGCGCGCTCGACGCCGCGTGGGATCTGGTGAAGGGCTGGAGCATCGAGGATCGCCAGACGCTGCGCGACGCCGTGCCGAAGCTTGGCCTCGACGCGCCGATCCCGGCGGGGCGGACGCTGCGCGACATCGCGCCTGTGGTGCTGGAGATCGCGCAGGGCGGCCTTGCCCGCCGCGCGCGGCTGGACGCCAGCGGCAACAACGAAACCGGCTATCTCAACGCGCTGCACGAGGTGGTGGCGCGCGGCAAGACTCCGGCCGAAATCCTGCTCGACCGCTATCATGGCGAATGGGGCGGCGATTTGAGCCGGGTCTATGCGGAAGAGAGCTTCTGACGAGGACCGGGTTCAGATAACCAGAACCCCGAACGGTTCCAATGAATGCTTGTCGCTATAGGACCGATCGACATTCAGTTCAGGTGGAGCCGAAGCCGAAGGCGACCGTAGGTCAAAAGCGTGATTTTCGAGCATCGAGCGCAGCGGACTTAAAGGTCCGTGAGCACCGAAGCGCAGGAAATCGCGCTTTGCTGGCCCGCATGGGCTGAATGTCGATCGGTCCTAATCCGGCGTGGTCATCTTGAAGATGCCCTGCGCATTGCCGCTGTCGAAGCGCAGGTCGGGCGCGCCGGTTTCCGGGTCCACGTCCCGGCTGATGAATTCGTAGAAGGAGCCGGGCACGCCCATCGTCACATGGCGTCCGTTCTTGTCGAGGAACGGGCGCTCCACCCGGTCGGCGCGGGTCGCGGTCTGGCGGACGCGGCCGCTGCCGGAAATCTCGATCACATCCTTCATCGCGCGCCCGGCCGCGCGCTGGGCGGCGACGGTGGCGTCGAGATCGGCCACCCGGTCGGTGCCGTGGTTGAACGCATTGCCCTCGGTCGCGATCCACGCCGCCTCTGCGCTTTCCCGCTTCAGCGCCTCATAATCGGCCAGCGCGGGCGCGTCATGATGCCGGTCGAACGCGCGCGCCAGCACCGGCAGCAGCTCCGCCGCATCCTCCAGCGCCAGTCGCCCCTGCGCCGCCAGCCGCGCCAGCGCCTCGCGCGCGAAGCTGTTCAGCGGATCGGCCGTCGTCCCGAAGATCCGGCGGGCGGCCGCCTGGAAATCCGGGCCAAAGCGGTCGACATGCAGTTCGCTGACGAAATATTGCGGAAGGGCGTGCGGATGCTCCGCATGGCACCAGGCGTAGCCGGTCATCCTCAGCCGGTCGAGCGGATAGACCCCGGCCATCCGGTAGCCGAGCGGCTCCAGCAGCCGGGCGAAGGCATCCGCCCCGGCGGGCATCGCGCCGGTGCGCTCGCCGTCGGGCAGGCGGATGGTGCGCAGCGCGCCATGGTCCAGCAGCACCCGCCCCCCGGCGGCGATCCTGTCCGCGACATAGGCGGCGCCGGTCGGCGCCCGGTCGAGCAGCCCCTGATGCAGCGCCGCCGCGAGCGCGAAGGCCAGCTCCGCCCCACAGATGCTGTCCGGCTCCGCCTCCCCGCCCGCATCGGGCAGGACGAGCGCATCGAGGGCCGCCCGCGCCCGCGCGCCCAGCAAGGGGGTCAGCAAGACGATCAGCTTTTCCTCATCCATCGCGCGACTATCCGCCTTTGCGCGGCAACAGGCAAGCCTTGCCGCATGTCCCTCCCCCTGTGCCCCTCCTCTTGTACAGGGCGTCCCGCATCCCTACACTCCGTTCATGGGCAGCCATCATCATCACGAGTTCAGCGGGGCCTCCCTGCGCGAGGCGGCGCAGCATGCGCTGGAAAAAAGAGGCGAGCAATGGACGCCGATGCGCGCCTCGATCTTCGACGCGCTGGCGGAGCGGACCCGGCCGACCTCCGCCTACGACATCGCCGACGCGGTGTCGGCGGCGCGCGGCAAGCGGGTCGCGCCCAACAGCGTCTATCGCATCCTCGACCTGTTCGTGTCGTCCAACCTCGCGACTCGCGTGGAAAGCGCGAACGCCTATATCGCCAACGCGCATCCCGGCTGCATGCACGACTGCATCTTCCTCGTCTGCACCGACTGCGGCAAGGCGATCCATGTCGATGACGACACGCTCACCGCCTCGGTGCGGGAACGGGCCAACCGGGAGGGCTTCGTCGCCGCCCGCCCGGTGATAGAGGTTCAAGGCCGCTGCGCGGAGTGTGCGCCCGCATGAACGCCCTTTACTGGGGGTTCGACAAGCGGGGCCGCAAGGTCTATGGGCGGGGACTGGAGACACAGGCACAATGAACGAACGCCCCGCCACGCCCCTGCTCGATCAGGTCGACGAACCTGCCGATCTGCGCCGTCTGCGGCCCGACCAGCTACGCCAGCTGGCCGACGAGCTGCGCGCCGAGACGATCAGCGCCGTCGGCGTGACCGGCGGCCATCTGGGGTCGGGCCTCGGCGTCGTGGAGCTGACCACCGCGATCCATTATGTGTTCGACACGCCCGAAGACAAGCTGATCTGGGACGTGGGGCACCAATGCTATCCGCACAAGATCCTGACCGGCCGGCGCGACCGCATCCGCACGCTGCGGCAGGGCGGCGGCCTGTCCGGCTTCACCAGACGGGCCGAGAGCGACTATGACCCGTTCGGCGCGGCGCACAGCTCCACCAGCATCAGCGCGGCGCTGGGCTTCGCGATCGCCAACAAGCTGGCGGGCAGGCCCGGCAAGGGCATAGCCGTCATCGGCGACGGGGCGATGTCGGCGGGCATGGCCTATGAGGCGATGAACAATGCCGAGGCGGCTGGCAATCGCCTGATCGTCATATTGAACGACAACGACATGTCGATCGCGCCGCCGGTGGGCGGGCTGTCGGCCTATCTCGCCCGGCTGGTGTCGAGCCGCGAGTTCCTCGGCCTGCGCGGGCTGGCCCGCAAGATCGCGCGGAAGCTGCCCCGGCCGCTCCACAATGCCGCGAAGAAGACCGACGAATTCGCCCGCGGCATGGCGATGGGCGGCACGCTGTTCGAGGAACTGGGCTTCTATTATGTCGGCCCGGTCGACGGGCATAATCTCGACCAGCTGATTCCGGTGCTGGAAAATGTGCGCGATGCGGCCGAGGGGCCGTGCCTCGTCCATGTCGTGACGCAGAAGGGCAAGGGCTATGCGCCCGCCGAAGCCGCCGCCGACAAATATCATGGCGTGCAGAAATTCGACGTGGTGACGGGCGCGCAGGCCAAGGCCCCGCCGGGACCGCCCAGCTATACCGGCGTGTTCGCCAGGGCGCTGATCGCCGAGGCGCAACGCGACGAGACGATCTGCGCGATCACCGCCGCCATGCCGTCGGGCACCGGGCTCGACCAGTTCGAGGAGGCATTCCCCGACCGCTGCTTCGATGTCGGCATTGCCGAGCAGCATGCCGTCACCTTCGCGGCGGGGCTGGCCGCGCAGGGGATGCGGCCCTTCTGCGCGATCTATTCGACCTTCCTGCAACGCGCCTATGATCAGGTGGTGCATGACGTCGCGATCCAGAACCTGCCGGTGCGATTCGGCATCGACCGCGCGGGGCTGGTGGGCGCGGACGGCAGCACCCATGCGGGCAGCTTCGACATCACCTATCTCGCGACGCTGCCCAACATGGTGGTGATGGCCGCCGCCGACGAGGCGGAGCTGGTGCACATGGTCCACACCTGCGCGCTGCATGACGACGGCCCGATCGCGGTGCGCTATCCGCGCGGCAACGGCGTCGGCGTGCCGCTGCCCGATCAGCCCATGCGGCTGAAGATCGGCGAGGGCCGCGTCGTGCGCGAGGGCAAGAAGGTCGCGATCCTCTCGCTCGGCACAAGGCTGGAGGAGGCGCTGAAGGCCGCCGACGCGCTCGACGCGCGCGGGCTTTCCACCACCGTCGCCGACCTGCGCTTCGCCAAGCCGCTCGACGAGGCGCTGATCCGCCGCCTGCTCACCAGCCACGAGGTCGCGGTGACGGTGGAGGAAGGCAGCATCGGCGGCCTCGGCGCCCATGTGCTGACGCTCGCCAGCGACGAGGGGCTGATCGACACCGGGCTGAAGCTGCGCACGCTCCGCCTGCCCGATGTCTTTCAGGATCAGGACAAGCCCGAACGGCAATATGCCGAGGCGGGACTCGACGCCGACGGCATCGTCGCCACCGTGCTCAAGGCGCTGCGCCACAACAGCGCGGGCGTGGGCGAAGCGGGCGCGCGGGCCTGACCGCCCTTGCCCTTCCCCTCATGACGAAAAGCGGCTTTCCCCGGAAGATCGGCCTGCTGGGCGGATCGTTCAACCCCGCCCATGGCGGCCATCGCGCGATCAGCCTGTTCGCGCGGGAAGCGCTGGGGCTGGACGAGATCTGGTGGCTGGTCAGCCCCGGCAATCCGCTGAAGCCCGCCAGGGGCATGGCCCCGCTGCCCGACCGCCTCGCCCATGCGCGGCGGGTAGCGGCGCGCGCGCCGGTCCGTCCGACTGCGATCGAGCAGCGCCTCGGCACGCGCTACACCGTCGATACGCTGCACGCGCTCGTCCGCCGCTATCCGCGCCATCGCTTCTGCTGGCTGATGGGCGCGGACAATCTGCGCCAGTTCGGCGCGTGGAAGGACTGGCGCGGCATAGCGCGCATCATGCCCATTGCCGTGGTCGCGCGTCCGGGTTATGATGCGCGCAGTCATGGTGAACCCGCCATGAACTGGCTGCGGCGTTTCGTCCGGCCCGCGCGCCAGAGCAGAAACTGGACGGACTGGAGAGCCCCGGCGCTTGTGCTTTTGCGCTTCCGCCCTGATCCGCGATCGGCAACCCTGTTGCGACGGGCCGACCCTTTCTGGCACCGCGAATATCGAAACCGGAGCGTGCGCGACCCGCTTACGCACCGTCTTGTCCCGTCATCCATGGTCCCATCACCACTGAAGGAGCGATTTTGAACCAGACCCACCCCGCCAGTGTCCCGGCATCCGACGCCGGTTCCCCGGCAGACCTCCACGCCATCGTGATGCAGTCGCTGGACGACGATCAGGCGCAGGAAACCATTTCCATCCCCCTCGCCGGCAAGAGCAGCATCGCCGACTATATGGTGGTCGCCAGCGGCCGCTCCTCCCGCCAGGTCGCCTCCATGGCGCAGAAGCTGGCCGAGCGGATCAAGCAGCAGACCGGGCGCATCGTGCGCATCGAGGGGCTGCCCGCCGCCGACTGGGTGCTGGTCGATGCAGGCGACGTGATCGTCCACCTGTTCCGGCCGGAAGTGCGCAGCTTCTACAATCTGGAGCGCATGTGGGGCTTTTCCGACGCGCCGCCCGCCCCGCCGGCCGCCGCTTCCCTTTGACCGCTCCGCGCCGCTGACGCGCCGGAGCGAGCGGAAAGGCCGCGCTCATGCTGTTGCACATCGTCGCGCGCGGAAAGATCGGGCGCTCGCCGGAGGCGGAACTGGTCGAGCGCTATCTGAAACGGATAAGCTGGCCCACCCGCGTCACCGAGCTGCCCGACACCGGCGGCAAGCCGCCCGCGATCGCCGCTTCCCCTTGCGTCACCGTGCTGCTGGATGAGAAGGGCAAGCAGCTGGGATCGATGGAATTCGCCGAGAAACTGGGCGGCTGGCGCGACGACGGCATGCGCGAATGCCGGCTGATGATCGGCGCGGCGGACGGCTTCGACGATGAGGCGCGAGCCGGGGCGGACCTGCTGATCGCCTTCGGCCGCATGACCTGGCCGCACATGATGGCCCGCGCGATGCTGGCCGAACAGCTCTGGCGCGCGACATCCATCCTTGCGGGCCACCCCTATCATCGCGAAGGATAGCGGGCATGAAGCGGGGGGTCCTCATCACCATCGTCGCGGGCACGGGCGCTCTGGCGCTGCTGTCCGGCGCGTGGATCGCGTCGGCCCAGCAGGTCGTCGTCTCCGGTCGCACCGCCAGCATGGCGGACGAACAGCTCGCCTACCGGCAGGCGAGCGAGCAGGCGAAGCGCGCCCGCGCCCTCTCCCGCCAGTTGGAGGCGCAGGCGAGCGCCGCGACGCGGGAGGCCGACCGCCTCAACGCGCAGGCCGCCGCCCTCGCCGCGCGCGTTACCGAAAGCGAGGCCGACCTGCGCGCCGGGCAGGCGCGCATCGCGATCATCGGCAAGCTGGTCGAGCGCCAGTCCGCCGGGCTGGCGCAGCAGCAGGGGCCGCTGGTGCGCCTGACCGCCGCCTTGCAGAGCTTTTCCCGCCGCCCGCCGGTGCTGGCGCTGCTGCAACCGGGCAGCCTGCGCGACACGGTGCATGTCCGCGCCGCCTTCGCCCATCTGCTGCCCGTCATCCGCGAGCGCACCGACCGGCTGCGCGCGGACCTCGATCGCACGCGCGCGCTTCAGGCGATGGCGGTGCAGGCCACCGATGGGCTGCGCGACGCCCGCGCCCGGCTGGCCGAGCAGCGCGTGGCGCTCAGCCGCCTGGAAGCGCAGAAGCGGATCGCGGCGCGGGGCCTGTCCTCCGACGCCGCGCTGGAAACCGAGCGGGCGCTGGCGATGAGCGAGCGCGCCCGCGACATCGGCGCGCTGCTCGCGCGGATGCAGCAGGCCGGCGCCCGGCGCGACCGGCTCGCCGCCCTGCCCGGCCCGGAACCCCGCCCCGGCACGCCTGAACGCGCCGCCGCCGCTGCCGCCGCACCCGCCTATCGCCTACCGGTCGCGGGCACGCTGATAACCGGCATGGGCGAGCTGTCGGACAGCGGCGTGCGATCGCGCGGCATCACGATCGCCACGGCGCCCGGCGCGCAGGTCGTCGCACCCGCCAGAGGGCGCATCGTCTTTGCCGGTCCCTATGGCGGCTTCGGCCAGATCGTCATCATCGACCATGGCGACGGCTGGACCACCCTCGTCACCGACCTCGCCCGCCTCTCCGTCGCCGTGGGGCAGGATGTCGGGCAGGGCGGGCCGATCGGCGTCGCGGGCGGCGGAGAGCATCCCGCCGTCACCATCGAATTGCGGCGGCAGGGCCGGCCCGTCGATGTGGTGGCGATGGCGAATGCGGGGGTGTGAGCAGGCGGCCTTACGATAGCTGACCTTGGCCTGCCGTCACCCCGGCGCAGGCTGGGGTCGCAGGCCCCAGTCTCAGGCCCCAGTCTCAGGCCCCAGTCTCAGGCCCCAGTCTCAGGCCCCAGTCTCAGGCCGTGCCCGCGCGCCGTCTCCTGAGATGCCAGCCTGCACTGGCATGACGCGACAGGGGTGGCCGAAAATCCCGCTATGCGCGCCGCCCGCGCCGTCCTATATAGTGGCCATATCAGTATCGGGACCGCTGCACCTATGAATTCCTCGTTGCTCCGCAATGCCGCCGCCCTGGCCGCGCTTGCGCTCGTGCCTGCCACCACCGCCGCCATGGCCGAAGCGGAAGGCAGCAATTATGCCGCGCTCGACGAATTCATGGACGTGTTCCAGAAGGTCCGCACCGACTATGTCGAGAAGGTCGACGACGAAAAGCTGATTCGCGGCGCCATTTCCGGCATGCTGTCCAGCCTCGATCCGCACAGCGGCTTCCTCGACGCGCGCGATTTCGAGAATATGAAGACCCAGACGGAAGGCAGCTATGGCGGCCTCGGCCTCTCCGTCACGATGGAGGACGGCACCGTCAAGGTGATCGCGCCGACCGCCGACACGCCCGCCGCCCGCGCCGGGATCAAGGCGGGCGACTATATCACCCATATCGACGGCGAGCTGGTCTATGGCAGCTCGCTCGACGAGGCGGTGGAGAAGATGCGCGGCAAGCCGGGCACGCAGATCAAGCTGACCATCGTGCGCCCCGGCCGCGACAAGCCGCTGGAACTGACGCTGACCCGCGAGATCATCGACATCAAGCCGGTGAAGTGGGAAGTGAAGGACGGCGTCGGCGTCATCCAGATCATCAGCTTTTCCGCCAATACCGGCGCCGACGTGCGCTCGGCCATCCGCAGCATCACCCAGTCGCTCGGCCGCAAGCCGGCGGGGTATATCCTCGACCTGCGCTCCAACCCCGGCGGCCTGCTGGACGAGGCGGTATCGGTGTCCGACACCTTCCTCAACAGCGGCGAGATCGTGTCGCAGCGCGGCCGCGCCAAGGGCGATATAGAGCGCTATTACGCCAAGCCCGG
>Ga0180222_1000487_pt1 | contig 57214 bp, 48 predicted proteins | sample eDN5th37CKraftOP_FD_151336 | JGI IMG/M metagenome (GOLD analysis project Ga0180222, IMG submission 151336) | Enriched Organic Plus compost microbial communities from Emeryville, California, USA - eDNA 5th pass 37_C Kraft OP (version 2) (version 2) ...
AGACGTGCGGATGTCCATCTTGGCTGTGAGCATGCTCACAAGACCGCATACGTTGACGCAGACTGATCAGAACACCGTAAAATCCTCTTGCTAACGGGGCGGGCCATACGTTTTTTGACAGAAGCTCCTTCAGTGCCGCCGCTTCCAGCATCTGGTCGGCCAGCAGCTTCTTCAGCTTCGCATTCTCGTCTTCCAGAGCCTTCAGGCGCTTGGCGTCGGAGACGTCCATCCCGCCATACTTCGCCTTCCAGTTATACAGCGTTGCCTCGCTGACTCCGTGCTTGCGGGCAAGATCTCCTGCCTTCGCTCCCGCCTCGTGCTCCCGCAGCACCGCGATGATCTGTTCTTCCGTGAACCGCTTTCGCTTCATCTGTCCGTCCTTCAATCGAGGCCGGACTCTAACTCCAGGTGGAGGAAAAACTCAGTGGCACGTCAACGGCTGCGGGGCAGCTCAGGTCAGGTGAACATTGGCACCAACCTTTTTCTCGCTGGCATTTCCGGCTCTTCGGTCGCTGATGCGTCGGCAACAGGCGCGCTGCTTATCCCCGAGATGAAGAAGGAGGGTTATTCCGGCGCGTTCGCCGGAGCGCTCACCGCGACCGCCGCGCTGCTCGGCCCGATTCTGCCGCCGTCGATTCCCCTCATCATCTACGGCGTCATTGCCGAGGTCTCGATCATGAAGCTGTTCGTCGGCGGTTTCTTCCCGGCGATGATGATCGTGATTGCGCTGGTGATTTTCGTTGATTGGTACGCGCGCAAGCACGACTTGCCGCGGCGCGGGCGCCAGAGCGGCACCGAGATCTGGCGCAAATTCCGTGTGTCCGTTTGGGCGATGTCTATGCCCCTCCTGCTGATCATCGGCGCGCGTGGCGGCTTCTTCACCGTAACCGAGATCGGCGCCGTGCTCGTCGTCTACGCGATCTTTGTCGGCTGGGTGATCCACCGCGAGTTTCGCTGGAGCAGTTTCCCGGCGATCCTCAAAGAGGCCGGAATGCAGACTGCCAACATCATGCTGGTGGTTTCCGCTTCCTCGTTCGTCGCATTTCTACTCGTAGTGCATGGCGTGCCAAAGGACCTGTCGCGCTGGATTGAGGCGGCCCAGCTTTCACCCGTTGCCTTCTTGCTGATGATCAATGTCGTCCTTTTGGTCGCAGGTGCGTTCCTCGATTCCACGCCCGCGACGATCATCATCGTGCCGATCGTCTTGCCCTCGGCAATCGCTCTGGGCATCGACCCGATCCATTTTGGTCTTGTCGTGGTGCTCAACCTGATGATCGGTCTGATCCATCCGCCGATGGGCCTCAACCTCCTGATCGCTCAGTCGATCGCAAAGGAGCCAATGGAGGCAATCCTCAAGGAGAGCATCCCGCTGCTCGGGATCATGTTGCTGATCCTGCTGCTGGTCACATTCATCCCGGCAACAGTCTTGTGGTTGCCGAACGCCGTGGGGATGTGATGCCGATTTGAGCAGCGGATCGCATCGGGTTGGTGATCTAATCCTACTGAACAAACTTTTGCGCACTTTAACGCGATCGACCCGTCTAGAGCGCCCGGTGGCGCGTCTTGGGCCAGTTCAGCCACAGGTGACAGAGTCAGGTCGCGCGCGTGCAGCGAACTCGACCCGTCGTGCTTCCGGAACGCGAATTTGCTGAAGAAGGGCTCTAAACTTTTGGTGGAATTGCGATGCCGCGGACCGGAGGGTAGCTATTGTTGCTAGGCGTACCGGGGCGTTGCGATGCAGGAAGCCCAGATCATCTTGAACCTACACGGTATCGGGAGCCCGCAACGGGTGCTTGAGCCGGGAGAAGAGCCTTATTGGCTCTCGGTCGAACAGTTTCAGGATATCGTCAGCTTCGCCGCGTCAAGGCTCGATAAGGTCAAGTGCGCGTTCACGATTGACGACAGCAATCTTTCCGATGCGACTATCGCCGGACCGTTCCTGGCAAGGATGGGTTTTTCCGCGCAGATTTTTGTCCTCACGGGTCGCATTGGACAGAAGGGATCGCTTGATCAGATCGCCCTACGCGACCTTATCGACATGGGTCACTCGATCGGGTCGCATGGGAATGCGCACCGTGACTGGAAGACGCTCGACGAAGGGGAACTGGTGGACGAGATCCACACGCCCAGGAAGCGGCTGCAGGACCTGACCGGCCAGACGATTGACGCTGCGGGCCTGCCCTTTGGCGGATACAATCGCAAGGTTCTGGCAGAGGCGCGCCATGCGGGCTTCAAGCACCTCTACAGCAGTGATGGTGGCGTTGCCCGCGATGGTGACTGGCCTGCCGGCAGAACCTCACTACGCCGCGATATGTCTCCAGCGCGCATGCACGCGCTGTTTGACCCGGAGCCGCTGTTCGTGCGCCTCAAGCGCCGCATCAAGGCTGAGATCAAGAAGCGCCTCTAGGGTCACGGACCGAACAGCGCGATTTCGCTCTCACGGAGATCGCCGACTGCAGGCGGCTCGCCATGCTTGCTGTAGCGGATTTCTCTCTCCGGCATCAGGACGATGCCGGGGGGCGGCTCGAAACCGAGCGGCGCATCGACCATCGCAAGGGGTATGCCGCGCTTGAGCAACGCCCGTGCGACCGCAACACCGGCGGCGCATAGCCTCTTTGGATCACCAAAAACAAATCGCGCCGCGGGAACGAGTCTTTTCAGCGTCTTGATCCGGTACAAGGCCTGCATTCGGCCCTCGCGGTCTTCCAGGATGAAGCCGTCACAATCATCCTCGTTGCAGGGACCGACTATCCGCGCCCCGGCGTTCCCCGACAGAAGAAGACGTGGCGTGAAGAGGAGCGTTCCGTTCGAGTATGGCTTGAAGCCGAGCGCTTCGACTATAGGCAGGACCTTTGGCGCGGGCGTCAGGTCGAGATATGTGGCGCCGCGAGTACGCGTGGCCAGTTGAACGAGCTGCGTCGCGAAACCGCGATAGGGCTGGCGCACGTACCAGCTGGACAAATTGCTGCGAACGGCCGAGTCGACGACCGCTGTCAGCAGCAACAGCACCCCCTGTGGTTGGCCCTCAGCCTCCAGCAGATACCCGTAGCGCGGGAAGCCCGCGACCAGCGGGCGTTCCGTCAGCCTGGCGAGCGCCTCTTGCCAGTACTGATACGTGCGCCGAGGGAATCCCTCGCACAGCAATTCGAGGATCGCCTCGAGGTCGTTGAAGGTGATTTCGCGGAAGCTGACGCGGCTCGCGCTCCGGGCAGACCTCGGGATCTTCTCGATTTGCTGGTGCATGGCACGGTCCGCAACATCTGCTTTCTACCGTATTTCTTACAGCGCGCGCTCGCGCCCGCAATTGACTGTACCTACCCATTCCGGAGGATTGCGTGGCTCCATTGTGGGCTCGTTGCTTAGCAAAGCGAGCCGACACCTATGCAAGCGGAAGCTGGCTCAGTGGTGCGCTAAAGGAGCCTCGCGGGCGAACCTCTCGCGCGGCGCCGCCCTCGACGATTACCTCAGCCGGCGTCGGATGACTTAGGAAGCCGTTCGGGCTGGCCGACAGGGCATAAGCTCCCGACTGCAGCACGACGACAAGATCGCCGCGCGCCATGCGGGGCAGGGCCACGTCGCGCCCGATCGTATCGAGAGGCGTGCACAATGGCCCGACGACGCTGCACTGGACGAACTCGTTCGCAGCGAGATTGGTCGCCGGAACAACCGGATAGTCGCGCTTTACGAATTGCCCGAGATTTCCGCTCGCCGCCAGATGATGGTGCATGCCGCCGTCAGTCACGACGAAGGTGCTGCCGCGCGAAACCTTCCAGGACTGCACGCCGCAAACATAGATGCCGGCGGGGCCGATCAGGTACCTGCCGGGCTCAATGACAATAGACGTTCCTTGTAATTCCTCAGTGGCCGCCAACTCGGCACGCAGCTCCGCTACATGGCCTTGCAGAGACTCAAGGCAAAGCGAGCGGTCACCAGCGAAATAGGGAATGCCAAGCCCGCCACCCAGATCAAGCGTGGTTAGCGGCCGCCCGAGAAGTCCTGCCATCTTTCGTGCGACGTGGAGCCCATGGCGCCATTGCCGGGCGAGCGTGTCCGCGTCAAGGATCTGGGTGCCGGAGTAGAGGTGAACGCCCTGGAGGTGCAGTGACGGCCGCTTCTCAATCTCGGCGACGACTTCAGGGAGGAGTTCCTCATCAAAGCCGAAGGGCGCTGCCCGCCCGCCCATCCGCATCGCCCCGCCCTGGGCGGAGATTACAGGATTGATCCGCAGTCCGACGTGCGGCCGCGCTCCTTCCGCTCGAGCGAGAACATCCAGCCGGTCGATCTCCTCGAAGCTTTCTAGGTGGATCTCGCCTATCCCCTCGCGAAGAACGAGCCGAAGTTCCTCGTCGGATTTTCCAGGTCCTGCAAAGAAGATGCGGCCGGGAGGGGAGCCTGCTGCGCGGGCGCGCAAGTACTCAGCACCCGACGCGATCTCCAGCCCCGCACCTTCATTGACAAAGAATCGGATGACCTCCTGGTTCGGATTTGCTTTCACGGAGTAGAAGACGTCGGCAAAGCCCTGTAGTGCAGATCGGAGCTGGGCTAGATTCGAGCGCGCGATGCCTAGATCGTAGATGAACAGGGGGGTCCCGAAGCGGCGAGCCAAGTCCGGCACGCTCAGGCCGCCAATGTGCAATGTTTCTGAGACGATCGAGAAGTTTTCCGAGATCAGATCGCAAGCAAGCGCCCGGGACGGTTCAGCCACCCGATCTCTCCCTGGTCAAAGTCAGGTAGTCGACCTTCCCGTTCGGCGTTATTGGCAAGGCTTGTACCAGCTCGATCGCGCGCGGCATCATGTAGGGAGCGAGGCGTTGCGCGGCCGCCGAAAGTACCTCGGGAATGTTCGTCTCGTCGCGCATCGGCACTGCGACTGCATGCACGACTTGCCCCGCCAGAGGGTCAGGTTTTCCGATCACCGCAACCTGACGGAAGGCACCGGTTGCCATGAGTGCCTCTTCCACTTCCGTGGAGCTGATGCGGTAGCCCGACGACTTGATCATCGCGTCGCGTCTGCCGACGAAGTAGAAGAAGCCTTCCTCATCCTCGACGACGAGGTCGCCGGAATAACATACGGTGTCACCCCCTGCGTTCGGGGGAACCAGCGGATTGGGGCGAAAGACCTCGGCCGTAGCGTCCGGACGCTTCCAGTAGCCGAGCGAGACGGTCGGACCACGATGCACCAGGATCCCGGGCTCGCCCGGCTTTGCCCGCTGGCCATCGTCGCGAAGGGCGAAGATTTGCGTTTCCGGAATGGCGCGTCCGATTGAATTGGGCCTGCGATCCAGCTCTTCAGGGGGCAAATAAGTCGAGCGGAACGCCTCAGTGAGCCCGTACATGAGGAAGATGCGCGTCGACGGCAACAGCTCCCGCAAACGCTTGACCGTCTCGGTAGGCACCGCACCGCCCGAGTTGGTGATGTAGCGCAGGTGCGGCAGTGGTGTCTTGCGCAGGCTCGGTGCGAGGCGGGTCAGGATCGCCCAGATGGTCGGCACGCCCGCAAGGCCGGTTATACGGTACTCCTCCAGAGCCTTGACGATCTCATCGCCGAACTGAAACTGACAAAGGTACAGCGTGGCGCCCTGCTCGATCGCGGTGAGTAGCTGGTTCAACCCATAGTCAAAGCTAAAAGGCAGGACTGACAGGATGCGGTCACTCGAATTGATGCCGAGATAGGTGCGCACAATTCGTGTCCCGGCCACAAGATTGCGATGGCTGAGCATGACGCCCTTCGGCGTCCCGGTTGAGCCGGAGGTGTAAAGCAGAGCGGCGAGATCCTCACCGATGCGGCCGCACGGTTTTTGTGGCTCTTGCGAGGAGAACTGCGCCGCGTTTGCAGCATCTATGATCGCGAGGTCCGGGATGTCTTCGGCGATCTCACGACCCTGGGGGTTGGTGATCAGGAAACGCGCGCCGCAATCCTCAAGGATGTGCCGGACCTGTAGTCGGCGCAGATTGACGTTGATCGGCACGAACACGCCGCCGGCAATGCTGATGGCGAAGATTGCCATGCATTCTTCGATCGACTTCGGCAGGAAGATCCCGACCCGATCGCCCTCGCGAAGCCCCTGCGACACCAACGTCGCTGCGCAGGCGGCAGCCAAGCCTGCGAACTCGCCGTAGGTAACTTGGCGATCGCGATCAACGATCGCGAGATCCTCGGGTCGAGCGGGGCTCTGTTCCAGCAAATGGTGTAGCAGGTAGGGACTTCGGGCAATCTGCATCGCCGGATCCCCCACGTTCTGGGCCCGATCAGACGCGTGCAGCAGCTGCTCGCTCGGCGACGGTAACGATGCCGTCGATGGTATCCAGCGCATCGATTTCAAAATCCGGATCGGAGAAGTCGACGTTGAACTCAGATTCCAGCAGCATCATCATTTCTGTGCCGGCAAGTGAGTCCAGGTGGCCATTGGTGAATAAGGACTCCCGGTCATCGATGACGCCAGGATGCCCGCGCGCCACCAACATTTCCGAGATGAGGCGGCGTAGCCGCTCCCTGATTTCCGCACTCATTCCATCACTCCCAGATGAGAGGGAATTGATGACACAGCTGCACGCGGCCGCATACAGAGCCAGTTGAAGGGGGGCGGGGTCCACTTCTGGTCAGCCGAGAGGGCGGCACATCATCAAAAAGGTATACTGCAGGTCATCTGCTGCCCCTGTCACGCAACTGCTATGCTTGATAGTTATCGACGGGTGTGCTGAGGAGCCACGCTCTGCCATGCAGCGGTTCAATGAGGGGCCTGCCGGAGCAGAAGCAGCCGGAACGTTGATCCGTTCCCGGCATTCCTCGGTATCGGAGAGCCGGCAGGCCGTGCCGGGCAGCGGCCTCAACCACGCGACTTCGGACGCGATCCGCATTGCCCGTGTCCTCTGCATCCTCTCGATGATCTCCGTGCATATCTGGCCTGGCGCCACGAAGATCGAGGCGGCAGATACCTGGTTTCACTGGGTTTACATTTTCGTCGCCGAGTACCTGGGGCGCGGGTCTGTCCCGCTTCTGTCCCTCATTTCCGGCGTCCTGCTCACCACGACGATTGCTCGGCGACCGCCCCTCAAGCTCCTCCTGAATAAGGCATTTTCCCTGCTTTATCCGATGGCGGTGTGGTCAGCACTGCTATTGGGCGTCTATGAGGGGCATGCGATTGCCACAGGGGACGAGACCAGGGTGCCGCATAGCCCCGCCGAGTGGATCAACGGTTTGTTGTCGGTCACTTCCGCGCCGGTCAACGAGCCTCTCGCATTTCTTCGAGACGTGTTCATGTGCGCGATCATCGGCGTTGCGAGCATCCTTCTCTACCGCAGGAACAGGGTTGCTGGTGGCGCACTGCTTCTCATCATGGTGCTCGTCGAGGCGCTCAGTGGTGGCGTTCTGACGCTCAGACCGCAGATCCTTGCATTCTTCGCGGTAGGGGTTGTGATCGGGCTTTCTGGAAAGACGCACCTGGTGCCCCCAATCTCCCTCGTGGTGAACCTGCTCATCCTCGACGTGGCCGCTCACGGGTGGATGGAGGGCGAACTGGTGGATTGGCTGAACCGGATTTGCATATCCGTGCTGATGTGGCGGATCGCCGTTGACATCGAAGGCTGGGGAGGCGCGCTTTCCGCCGGTTTACGCCGGGTGGAGCCCTACATCTTCATGGTCTTCTGCAGCCACATGCTGACGGTTACCGTGGTTGCCGCGGCCGCGGGGGTAATAGGCTTCTCACCGGACGCTCCCTATTTTCCATTGATCTGGATAGGGCAGTTTCCGTTGGTCATCATTGTGGCGGTTGTGATTCAGGAGCTTGCCCAGAAAGCGCAGGTCCTGCCTCTGCTCACAGGTCCGCGAACGCGAACGTAGCGCAAGGATCGCGTGACCGGCTTTTAAGAGCGACACCCAGATCGAATTTGCCGTGCGCGAGACGCCGCGCCGGGGGCATTGACAGTGGTAAGCCCGGAGGCGCTCTTGAAGCCTCTATTTCGCCTCCAGCACGATCTCCACCGGTTGGGCCGTCGGTGGAAGCGGCAGGGAGATGCGGCGTTCGGGGCGGGTGTCGATGCTGAGTGAGGCATACTCGACGCCGCCAACGCGGGCAGAGATGCGGCCCTTAACCTTCCGGTTCACGCGCAGCTGAAAGCGCTGGTGAGCGCCGTCTGACGGTACGCTGATCCGCTGCGGGACGACCCAGGAAAGAGCGTCGCCCTTCAGAGTGACCGGTTGAGTTGCCGGGGCGGGCAGCTTGCCGGTAAGTCCAGCCTCGATGGACCGCGCGACGGCAACACCTTCCGACCAGCTCCAGCCGGCGGTCTCAACCGGACGCAGCAGGTTGCCGGCGGCGAAGTAGGCCGGGTCGGAGCAGCGGCCGAAATTGTCAACGACCGGGCCACCGGTTTTGGGATCCTTCTCCAGATGGCTGCCGTCGAACAGGGTGGCTTCCGGACGGAACTTGCCGGTAACGATGACGCCGTCGGTCTCGATCGCCTGCATCCCCGTAGGACCGTCAACGATGACGCGTTCCACGCGCTCGCGGCCCTCGATGGCACGGATCGACGTCGACAGATGCAGCGGAATCCCCTTGAGGCGCGGGTAGAGTGCGGCCGGCCAGCGGGCAGTTGCTTCCGCATTCGGCTCGATCATCGCCACCGGACGGATGCCCGCGTGCAGGCATGTCATGATCGCCGAGAACGACACGAGCTCGGTACCGAGGATGACAGGGCGGCGGAACGGACGCCTTCCTTCGAGATAAACGAGGCCCTGCAGCGCACCTGTTGGGATGATGCCACCGGGCTTTTCACCGCCGATCAGGCGTTGGGCACGCGAGCTTTCCCGTACGCCCGTTGCGATCAGCACGATTTTCGCGCGGATCTCGGAGAGGCCGGCGTCGGAGGTAACCGTCACGAGCGGGCCGGGCTCAAGCTGCACGACATTGACGCGGGTGGCGATGGTGACGCCTGCCTGCACCGCCCGCTCAACGAGCGCGCGGGCATAGTCCGGTCCCTTCATCAGCCGGTGGAATTCGCGCATGCCGAACGGGTAGTGGCCGCAGTGGCGCGGAATGCCGCCGGCAGTTGCCTCGCGATCAACGACCAGCACGCGTGCGGTCTTTGCCAGGATTGTCGCTGCGGCAAGACCTGCAGGGCCGGCCCCGATAACCAGAATGTCGGTTTCCTGCGGCAGCGTCATTGTGCCTTCTCCGCCATCGGCCGGTCGAAATGCCCGTCGGTCAGCTGGGCCAGTTCGGCCGAGCAGAAGAAGCCCTGGCAGCGGCCCATGGTGACGCGCGTCCGCCTTTTAAGACCGGCCAGGCTGCGTGCGGGCAGCGGGCCGTCGAGCGCAGCGAGGATCTCGCGCTTCGTTGCCATCTCGCAGTGGCACACGATGCCCCCGTGGCCCTCCCTCTGCCAGTCGCGCGGAAAATATTCGCTGATGTTGGAGACCGTCGGCCAGACCGGATCGACCGGCGGGTTGAACTGCAGTTCCGCGAGCTTCAGCACATGCTGGGCGATGCCGAGCGCGGCCGACAGGCCCGTCGAGCGGATGCCGCCGACGGTGATGTAGCTGCGGTCATGTGCCTTGATGCAGTAGTCCTTGAACTCCGTTGCCGGGCGCAGGCCGGCATAGATTGCAGTCACCTGGTGGTCTTTCAGAGCGGGAAGGATTTCCTCGCCGCGCTTCTTCAGCGCCTCGAGTGTTTCGGGGACCAGCAGCGCGTGCTCGCGATCGTCCTGATCCTCGGCGGTGGGGCCGACCAGCAGGTTGCCGAAGGCGGTGCGGCAGACGACGACACCCTTCGTGATCTTGTTTGGCACCGGCAGCAGGATGTGCGAGGCGAGCTTCGAGGCCGGCTTGTCGTAGACGACGAACTGGCCCTTGCGTGGTTTCATGTGGAAGTCGCGGCCGCCGATCAGCTTCTCATCGAGGAGGTCGCCCCAGAGGCCCGCGGCATTAACCACCAGCCGCGCCGCGACCTTGCCGCGCGTCGTCTGTAGCGTCCACCCATCGCTGTCGCGCTCTCCGCCAGTCACTTCCGCGCCGCGGATGATTCTGGCACCGTTTTCGACCGCCTGAAGCAGATAGGCGAACGGCGCCGACCATGGGTCGATCAGATATTCGCGTGGCACACGGAATGCGGCTCGAGCACCATTGCCAAGGCCGGGCTCCAGCTGCCGCATCGCCCTTTCGCCGAGCGGTTCGACGTCGGTGACGCCATTTTGGTGTGCCTGTTCCATCAGCGAGGGAAGCAGCGCTTCCTCCTCCTCGCTCCAGGCAATGACCAGCGCTCCGGACTTGATCAGCGGCAGCCCAAGGCGGCCGTGAATCTCAAGATACTCCTGATAGCCCGCTGCGACGCAAGCCTGCTCAAGCGAGCCGACCGGCGCGTCGAAGCCCGTATGGAGGATCGCAGAATTGCCCTTCGAAGCGCCGTCGAGAATGTCGACCGCCTTTTCGATCACGGCGACTTTTGCACCAGCCAAAGCAAAGCGGCGCGCGAGTGCGCAGCCTACGACGCCCGCGCCAATGATGGCGACGTCAAAGCGTCCGGAAGCAGGGAGATCGTCGTTCGGCATGGACATTCTGAATTGCTGATTGGCTCAAGTCTGAGCACAATTGCACATTCAGTCAACCCGACCCATACGAATTGCCCGACTTTGTCCAAATACCACATTGATCGTGTTGACACGGTCATAGATGTGGCCAAAATTGTGGCGAGCTGGTCGGCAAGAGCCAGCAAAAATGGGGAACGGTGTGTGAAGCCGAAAAGCCGCCAGGCCAGCATAGTTGCGCTCGTTGAGCGCGATGGCGAGGTCACCGTGGATGGCCTCGCGGCGGAATTCAGGGTCTCGCCCGAAACTATCCGCCGCGATCTGGCAACACTTGCCGAGAACGGGTTGCTGCTGAAGGTGCATGGCGGTGCGCGGCGCATCCGCATCACAGCCGAGGGTTCGTTTGACGAGCGTATGGCTGAGGCGGCAGCCGGCAAGGCAGAAATCGCCCGCAAGCTCGCCAAGGTGATCCGGCCGGGTGACAGTTTCTTCATCGACACTGGCTCTACCACGCTCGCTTGCGCGCACCAGCTGGCCGAAATCCAGGATATGACAGCCGTCACCAATTCCGTGCGCAACGCGCAGGCGCTTGCCCGCGGTAGCGGAAAGCCAAGGGTTCACCTGGTCGGCGGGCAGTTCGATCCCGACAACGGGGAGTCTGTCGGTCCCGACGCGATTGAGCAGATCAGCCGATTTCGCCTTGACTACGCGATCATTGGCGCCGCAGCTGTGGATATCTCGGCAGGCGTATTCGATGCCGATTTCAACGAGGCTTCAATTGCGCGCGCAATGTGTGCCAATGCTCAGAAGATTATCGTGGTCGCGCATTACGACAAATTCGGCCGCCAGGCAGCACATCGGATCTGTCGTCTACACGAAATCGATGTTCTAGTCTGTGACGTCCTGATCGGGGCAGATGAGGCCGCGCTAATAAGATCTACGGGGGTAACTCTGGCGTGACACCAAACAAGACGAACAATCCCGACCGAAAGGCAGAGCATGTCCTCGGCCATTAGATCCTACGTGCGGTTCATGGACGGGCTCGCAGAATTCATTGGTGCGTTCGCGAAGTATCTCATCTACGTGATGATCTTCGTCCTGCTGTTCGACGTCATCTCGGACAAGGCGTTCGATAAGGTCCAGAACTGGACGGTTGAGACGGCGCAGTTCACGCTGGCGGCCATGTACTTCCTGGCTGGCCCCAAGACCCTGAAGGACGACACCCATGTGCGCCTCGACCTGATCTACGCGCACTTGTCCGAACGGGCCAAGGCGTTGATCGACGCATTCACGGTCTGGATCGTGATCTTCTATCTGTCGGTCATGCTGTGGGGGGCGATCTCGTCGCTGAAATATTCGTGGGCGACCAACCAGCGGCTCCCGTCCCTTTGGGCGCCTTCGGTCGTGCCGATCAAGGTGCTCATGGTGGTGTGCATCGTGCTGATGATCCTTCAATGCATTTCAATCTTCTTCAAGGACGTCGCCAAGGTGCGGGGCAAGGTGCTGGCATGAGCTACGAATTGATCGCCATCCTCATGTTCGCCAGCATGGTCGTGCTCATGCTGACGGGCCAGAGGGTCTTCGCGATGATCGGCGCTGTTGCTGCCGCGAGCGCCTTGTCTCTTTACGGAAATGCCTCTGCCGAGCTGCCGTTCAATGCAGCGTTCAAGTTGTTCTCCTGGCACGCGCTGCTCACGCTCCCGCTGTTCGTCTACATGGGGCACATGCTTTCCAAGAGCGGCATCGCCGAAGAACTCTACCAGATGATGCATGTCTGGTTCGGCCGGCTGCCGGGCGGCCTCGCGCTGGGCACCATCCTGCTGATGGTCATCATCAGTGCGATCAACGGCCTCTCCGTCGCGGGCCTCGCGATCGGTTCGGCGATCGCGCTGCCGGAAATGCTGCGCCGCGGCTATGACAAGGTTTTGATCACTGGCGTCGTGCAGGGCGGCTCGACCCTGGGCATCCTGTTGCCGCCATCCGTCGTGATGGTGCTCTTCGCCGTGATTGCCCGTCAGCCGGTGTCGGACCTCTGGCTGGCCGGCGTGTTCCCTGGCCTGATGATGGCCGTGATCTTTTCGATCTACGTCTTCATTCGCGTCAAGCTGAACCCGTCCCTCACGCCGAAGTTGAGCGACGAGGAACTGTCGATGCCGCTCAGTGAGAAGCTCATTCTCCTGCGTGCCGGTATCATCCCAGTGATCATCTTCGTGCTGATGATCGGCCTGTTCCTCACCGGCTACACCAGCCTGCTGGAGAGTGCTGCGGTAGGCGCACTCTCGGCGACGCTTGCAGCTGCGTGGAAGGGTCGCCTGTCGCTCGCGCTGATCAACGAGACCGCGCGTGAGACGATGTCGATCACCGCTCTGTTCATGTGGGTGATCCTCGGTGCGCTGGCATTTTCGTCGGTCTTTGACGGCATCGGCGCCGTACGCGCGATCGAGAACGTCTTCATTCACAACTGGGAACTGTCGCCCTGGGCGGTCATCATCCTGATGCAGCTCAGCTTCATCCTGATGGGCATGTTCCTTGACGACACTGCCATGCTGGTGATCGTCGCGCCGCTCTACATCCCGCTGGTTGCGCGCCTCGACCTCGGCATCGACAACCAGATGGTCTGGTTCGGCATCCTCTACACGATGACCTGCCAGATCGCTTACATCAGCCCGCCCTTCGGCTACAATCTGTTCCTAATGCGCGGACTGGCGCCGAAGGAGATCACCCTGGTCGACATCTATCGTTCGATCTGGCCCTTCGTCATCATGATCATGCTGACGATCGCTTTGCTCATGCTGTTCCCGCAGATCGCAACCTGGCTCCCAAGCTACGTGCGTGGATGAAAAACAAAAAACCGAAGGAGAGTGGAATGACTGACAACATAAAGAAGGAATCGCCGTCCGAGCGCATCCTCGCTACCCGCCGCAAGTTCCTGGCCGCCGCCGGCCTTGCTGCGCCGGCGTCACTCGCTGCGCCGGCCATCGTCAAGGCGCAGGCTCCGATCAAGTGGCGCCTGCAGACCTATTCGGGTGCCCCGCTCGGCGCGCACGTGATCAAGCCGCAGATCGACGCCTTCAACGCCGCCGCCAACGGCGAGATGGAGATCGAGCTCTACTACGCCGACCAGCTGGTGCCGACCGCCGAGCTGTTCCGCGCCCTGCAGAATGGCACGCTCGACGCGATCCAGTCGGACGAGGCTACGATGGCTTCGCCGGTCGACATCGCGGTCTTCGGCGGCTACTTCCCGTTCGCGACCCGCTACAGCCTCGATGTGGCGGCGATGTTCATGTACTACGGCCTCGACAAGATCTGGGAGGAGGCTTACGCCGAAGTCGAGAACGTCACCTACCTGTCGACCGGCGCCTGGGACCCACTCCACATCTTCACCACCAACAAGCCGATCCGCAGCATCGCCGACTTTAACGGCCTGCGCGTCTTCGGCGTGCCGACCGCCGGCCGTTTCCTGTCGCGCTACGGCATGGTCCCGGTCACGGTTCCGTGGGACGACGTGGAAGTCGCGCTGCGCACGGGCGACCTCGACGGCGTTGCCTGGTGCGGCTTCACCGAGACCTATGAAGTGGGTTGGGCGGACGTGTGCAAGTACGCGCTGTCGAACTCGGTCACCGGCGCCTGGTTTGGCTCCTACTTCGTCAACACCGAGAGCTGGAACAAGGTGCCGCCGCACCTGCAGCAGCTCTATCGCACGACGATTGACCAGTCGCACTACTACCGCAACGTCTGGTACTGGGGCGGCGAGGCACAGCTGCGGGTCCACGGCGAGAAGCTGGAGCAGACCGAGCTTCCGAAGGAAGAGTGGGCACAGATCGTCAAGGATGCCGAGAGCTTCTGGGACGAGATCGCGGGCGAATCCGAGCGCGCGCGCAAGGTCGTAGAGATCTTCAAGAAGTACGCTGCCGACCAGGAAAAGGCCGGCTACCCGTACCGCTAAGAGATATAGGGCGGGAGCCTTCTCCCGCCCTGCTACTGTGTGCCTGCCGGAAAATTGCCCTCGGCAGGCCTATCCAGATCGGCGAGGGGTGCGCTGCCTTGCGCAGCCGCCCCTCGCGTCGTTTCGACAGATGTCGCCACAGATCGCGCTGATCCCTGACGACAACCCCGCAATACTTTCAGTCAGATGGCCTGGCCGCCGGAGACTTCGATGCGCTGGGCGTTGACCCAACGGTTGTCCTCCGAAACCAGCGAAGCGATCATCGGGCCGATGCCGTCGGGAACACCGGGGCGGCCGAGGGCGGTCAGTTCGGCGATGTGACGGGCAACATCCGGATTGTCCCGAACGATGCCGCCGGAAAAGTCGGTCTGGATAGCGCCGGGTGCAACGACGTTCACCGCAATGCGGCGGGGCCCGAGCTCCTTCGCCATGTAGCGCGTCATCACCTCGACGGCTCCCTTCATCGACGCGTAGACGATACGGCCCGGGTTGATGATGCGCGTCAGCCCTGACGAGATGTTCACGATCCGCCCGCCGTCCGCGATCAGGGGCAGCAACGTCTGCGTGAGGAAGAACGGCCCCTTGACGTGCACGCGGTAGGCGGCGTCGAAGTCATCCTCCGTCGCCTCATCGATCAGGCCGCTGTGCGACGTGCCAGCCATGTTGACGAGATAGTCGAAGCTATCCGCGTCCCATCCGCCTAGGACGCGCCTGACTTCCTGCGCGAAGACGGGGAACGCTTTCGTGTCGCTGGTGTCGAGCGGCAAGGTGGCGGCCCGGACGCCCTTCTTTCGGATATTTGCGACGACTTCGTCGGCTGCGGCCTGGTTGCTGTGGTAGGTAAGGATCAACGAGACGCCGCGACGCGCCAGCGCTTCTACGGTCGAGCGGCCAAGTCCGCGGCTGCCGCCGGTGACAAGAGCGATGCGGGATTGAGACATGAAAACCTCCTGTTCGTGAGGTTCCCAATCTGGGCGTGACGTGCCGCCATGATTAGACCGTGTTTTCGGTCAGCATTGTTTGGCAGGGTGGAACAATCGCATGGACAGGCTGGCAACGCTCAATCTCTTCGTCCGCATCGTCGAGCGCGGCAGTTTCAGCGCCGCGGCGGCGGACTGCGGCGTGTCGCGTCCCGTCGCGACGGCGGCCATCAAGGCGCTGGAAGAGCGGCTGCGCGTGCGGCTCCTGCAGCGCACCACCCGCCATGTCCAGCCGACGGCCGAGGGCGAAGCTTATTACCACCGCTGCGTTGCCATCCTCGCTGAACTTGAGGACGCTGACCGCAGCGCCGGCGGCGCGATCTCCGGGGTCGTTCGCGTGGACGTTGCTGGTCACCTGGCCCGCTCGATCCTGCTTCCCGAACTGCCGGCGTTCCTTGCCCGGCATCCCGGGCTCAGCGTCCACGTCGGCGAAGGCGAGCGTTTCGTCGACCTCGTTCGTGAGGGCGTGGATTGCGTCGTGCGCGCAGGCGAACTCGCAGACAGCGACATGATCGTGCGGCGGCTTGGGCTGATGGAGGAGGTGACGGTGGCGAGCCCGGCCTATCTTGCTTCGCATGGCACGCCCCGCACACCCGACGATCTCGAAGGGCATCAGATGATCGCCTTTGTTTCGTCGCGTACGGGCCAGCCGCTGCCGCTTGAATTCACCCGCGACGGCGAGGTGATCGAGGTGATGCTGCCAGCGCGTGTGCTGGTAAGTGGCGCCGACACCAATGCCGCCGCCGCGCTGCATGGTCTCGGCCTTGCCCAGGCGCCGCGCTATCGTTTCGCCGAGGATCTCGCCAGCGGTGCGCTGGCGGAAGTGTTGCCCGACTTTCCGCCGACGCCAACGCCCGTTTCGGTGCTCTATCCGAGCAACCGGCAGCTGTCGCCGCGCGTCCGGGTGTTCATCGACTGGCTGGCTGAAACGATCAGCCCGAAGCTCGACATGGGCCGCAGGGGCAAGAAGCAGGCCTAGTCGAGCGCGCGCACCCGGCCGGTCACGTCGTGGAACTCGTAGAGGTGATCGTCATCGGGCACGACGAAGGTCCTGTCCGGAAGCCGCTCGAATTTGGTGCCGAACAGCGCATTGAACAGGATGCGGTAGGTGTTCACCGGCGTGAGGTGCTCGTCGATCTCATCGGCGCCCGGAATGCTGTAGGCGCTCAATATCCCGGTCTTGATCCGCAGGATCGGGTCGGGCTGGTCCTGCCAGGCAACGTTCGGCTCGCGCGCCGGAAACGGGCCTTCGTCCGACTGGATGATGATTGCAGCCGGGTTCTGCCGGTCTGCCTGCAGGGCTGGTACCAGTTCCCGGATAATGCGCCCGGCATATTCCACCTGCTCAAGATAGCCCTTTTCGAGCCCGCGCCGTCCGGACTGCTCCATCGTCAGGCACTCGCCCTCGGGGGAAAAATTGTACGGCCCGTGCGGAACGAGGAAATGGGCGAAAACGTAGACCGGCTGATCCTGCTCGCCGATCGCCTTGATCTCTTCGATCTGCGCTTTCACCCGGTAGCACTGGGCGTTATCCCAGTCGAGGAGGCTGGTTTCCGGCGCGTCAGGCAAAAGGTGCAGAAGCGGCCGCAACACCGTACGGCGCAGGTAAAGCATGTCGAACTCGTTGAGGCCGTGTGGCCGGTTTTCGTCCGCAAGCCGGTTGTGAAACGTTCCCGTCCACCATGAGCCGAACTGGATGAAGCGGTAGCCGCGCGCCTTGAGAAAGCGCCCCGCCCGGTGGTCCGCGAGCATGGACAACACCGGCTGCCAGTTGCTGCTGCCAGCAAGGTCCGGCTTCCCGTCGAACAGGTCGAGGTAGTCCATGTAGAAGGTCGAGGCGAGCGAATGGGCGGTGCGGTGATAGTTCGAGTGCGCATCGCGCAGTACCCGAAAGCCGCGGTCCTCCAGGAAGGCGACCAGCGGGCTGTCGTCGTAACCATAATATTCGGCGAGCGTGGTCGGCGAGGCGTAGCGATCGAAGACAAAGTGGTAGATGTCGGGCGGCCGATCGCCCTGCTGCTGCGCAGGGTCAGCCGGAGGCAGTGCCTCGGCCGCCTGATAGGGGTCGTAGATGGCACGCGAAGCCCCGTTGCGCCATTCAAACGCCGCGGCCTGCAGGCCGGGCGTCGCCACCATCACCGCCGCGAGGCAGTTCAGGATGACGGCGAGAATGCGCACGACGGAGTGGGGCAGCCTTGCCGCGACGAAGGTGAGCACCACCAGTGCGGCGAGCGCGAGGGGCAGTGAGCGCACCATCTCGAATCCGCCCTCGACTAGATCGTTGAGAGCGCCAAACACCGCGGCGTAGAACAGGCTGCCGACCACCCAGATGCTGGCGATCAGCCCCGCCCGTGCGCCGTCCCGCCAGATCATAAACGCGAGCGCATAGACTGCTGCTGCGAAGACAAGCGCACCAAGGAGCGCTCCGACGACATGCATCGGCGACACCTGGTTGAGATTGCTCGCCATCAGCGCGAGCACCGAGGCTACGGCGAAGAGAAAAGGGTGTAGCGGCCAAGTGAGGATCGGGTTCGGAGCGCGGGACACCTCGGCGTTCATGGCCGGATCAGCCTGTCGTCGCCAGCCGACAAGTGCATTTCCGGTCGAGTGGAGTCCTTATCGCGCATTCGTCACCGCTGCTTGTCCCGTACCCGGGTTCTCACAGGATACCAAAATGTATGTAGGAGAAGATGGGAAGTCGGCAACACTAGCAAAGCAAGCTTCTAAAGCTTCCGGCAGGATGTGGCCCTGATCAGGATCTCGTCCTGGTCGAACTGCTTTTCGAGGTGCCGGCGGTAGTTGCGCCACCATGCTTCGTCGAGTTCCTCGACCATCACCTCGACGATGATGATTTGGTCCTTCTCGATCGTCTCGCCCGGCTTCCACAGTCCGAGGGCGGGAGAGCGGGTGAAGGCGGTCGCGCCGCCGAATTTTTCGGCAAGGCGCGTAACCAGACCTTCAAGCTCGCGACGGCCGACGCGGCGGCCGTCGCCAGTTTCCAACGGCAGGAAGACTTCGACAACGTACACTGGTTACCCCTCCGCCTGATCGCGGTTTGACCTGATGAAAATGCAGATCTGGTGGGCAAGTTCCTGCGCAGGGGCGTCCCAACCGGGACACCCCTGCATGCTTATCGTTCCGACCCGCTTGTTGTGGGCAGGGTTTCCTCTTCGCCCGTCGTCTTCCAGAGCGAATAGACGACGCCTGCGGCAATCAGCGCCAGCGTGACGCCGAGGCTCAGGAGCGGCGGGAACTTGCCGCCTCCGAGCGCAAAGTCTGCAACGAAGATTTTCGTGCCGATGAAGACCAGCACCGCAGCCAGCGCATATTTGAGGTAGTGGAACCGGTGCACCATCGCCGCCAGCGCGAAGTAGAGCGCGCGCAGGCCGAGGATCGCCATGATGTTCGACGTGTAGACGATGAAGGTGTCGGTGGTGATCGCGAAGATCGCCGGCACGCTGTCGACGGCGAAGACGAGGTCGGCAATGTTGATCACCACCAGCGCCAGGAACAGGGGCGTTGCGGCGAGCACAAATTTTCCGGTCTTTGCATCGAGTGTCCGGACAAAGAACTTCTCGCCATGCTGGGTGTGGGTCACCGGCATGTGGCGCGAGATGAACCGCACCGCCGGATTGTTGGCGACGTCAATTGGCTCGTCTCCGGTGAAGAACATCTTGATGCCGGTGAAAATCAGGAAGGCGGCAAAGAGATAGAGGACCCAGTAGAACTCGTTCACGAGCGCTGCGCCGCCGGCGATCATGATGCCGCGCAGGACGATCACGGCCATGATGCCCCAGAGGAGCGCCCGGTATTGAAATTTTCGCGGTATGGCGAAATAGGAAAAGATCAGGCTGATGACGAAGACGTTGTCGATCGATAGCGCCTTCTCGATGAAATAGCCGGTCAGGTACTGCATGCCGGGTTCAGACCCGCGCGCATACCAGATCCACCCGCCGAACATGAGCGCGATGGCGATGTAGAAGACGGACAGCTTCAGGCTTTCCGCGATGCCCATTTCGCGGTCCTCCTTGTGGAGGATGCCAAGGTCGAATGCGGTGAGTGAAATGACGAGGCCAAGGAAGGCCAGCCAGAACCATGCCGGAGTTCCCAGCCAGTCAGTAAACAGAAGTTCCACGGGATTGCTCCTCTCGAATGATGTGCTCGATCGGAACGTCCTGGAATTTGCGGGGGAGCGGACCACCGCGGCATCGGAACATTCCGATGCGGCCGACATGACGGAAGACTATGCTCCCGACAGAGGGGCCCGGTCCGCGCAGGTCAGATGGGGTGGGAATACGGAGTTTTCAATGGTCCTTACGGCAGTTTTTTGCAGTTGATCGCTAAATGCGGCCAAAGACATGGCTCGCGTGGGTTGCTGCCCTAGCGTCATTCCGGCTACAGTGTTGCGTCGGTTCTGGCCGACTCTCAGTCGAAGGCCCTTCCAGAGCATGAAATATCCATACCGGGATACGGTCCCTTACTGCATCACCCAGATTTCGACGGTGTTTAACGAGGTGGTTTCAAACCGTCTCGGTGAATACGGCATATCGATCCCGAGCTACCGGGCCCTCGTGGTCCTGCAGGACGGTGTCGTGCGCACGCTGAAGGAACTGGCGCAGATCATTTCCGTCGAACAGTCGACGCTGTCGCGCCAGCTCGGAGCGATGGTCAAGGAAGGCCTCGTCACTCGTACCCGCCCCGAGGACAACGGGCGCATCGTGCGCATCGAGATCACAGATCGCGGACGGCAGGTAATCGAAAAGCTGATTCCCGCGATCCAGAACCTCGAGGAAGTCATGCTTGAGGGGATCAGGCAGGGCGGCATCGCCGACCTCAAGTCCAATCTCAAGCAGATCGCCCAGAATCTGCAGAAGTTGCGCGATACCGAGCGCAAGGTCGCGCCTGCCGAACTGCGCGAGCCAGAGCCCGCGCTCGACTAGAACAGGAAGTCGTCAGGCGGTCGAGCGTGGCGATAAGGCGACCTATCACCTCCATCGTCGACATCAGCGCCTCGGCTCCGGCGGGAAACCGCCCCTCGAGATGCTGGGTGCGCAGTATTCAGTCTGCCGGCCAGCCCGCGCTGTATCGCGGAGAGATCGACCGGCATGTCCGCTGCAAGTGCAACTGACATGATCACGCGCTTAGCTTGTGGCTCGGCGTTGATGATGGGCGACCTGCTCGAGCGGGATGATGCGGTCGACGCAGCCGCGAAACGCGGGAGGTCTGAAGAGCGAGCCTAATATCGGATGGAAACGCCCGATATAGCAGCTCCCGGCACGAAAGCGCCATGCAACCAACTTTGGCAGCGCGCGTTTGATCGCAGCTGCGGAGAGGGTTGTGGGGCCATCAATTGAACGACAAGCTGGCAGACATCTTCCCGGGGACGAGCGTGATGGCAGAAACCATGCGCGCACGGGGATGGGTGGACACGCCTCTTGGGCCACCACAGCAGTGGCCAGATGCGCTGAAGATTCCCCTGCGCATGCTGCTCACCTCACGTTTCGAGATGTGGCTCGGCTGGGGCCCTGACCTCCGGTTCTTCTACAACGACGCCTATATTCCGACGCTCGGGATCAAGCATCCGGACGCGCTCGGCAAACCGTTTCGTGAGGTCTGGTCCGAGGTCTATGAGGACGTTGCCGACCAGGTCGAGCGTGTGCGCTCGGGCGAGGCCACCTGGAACAAGGCGCTGCTTCTGTTGCTGGAACGCAGCGGCTACCCGGAGGAGACCTACCACAGCTTTTCCTACAGCCCGCTGTTCCTGCCCAACGGTGAGGTTGGCGGCCTGCTTTGTGTGGTCACGGAAGAGACGGCTCGGGTGATCAGCGAGCGGCGGCTGGAGACGCTGCGGCATCTTGGAACGTCGCTTGCCACCGCAACGGACAAGGCCGCGATCAAAAGCGCGGTGAATTCGGTTTTTGCCGCCAACCAGTGCGACTTTCCGTTCGTTGCCCTTCATCTTGCGGGCGACGAGCAGCCCGATGATTGGGAAAAGATCTTCCCCGACGCGGCCGGTCGATCCATGGATTCGTTCAGCCAGTCTGGCGAGGTGGTGCAGCTGATGCCCGATATCGACTGGCCCTGTGGTGCCTGGGACCGGCCGCCTTCAAAGGCGGTCGCGATTGCCGTACCAGGTCTTGGCGAGGGTGCCGTTGCTGGTTTGCTGGTGCTCGCGCTTAATCCCTATCGCGTCGAGGATGAGGATATCCTCAATGTCGTTCAGCTGATTGCCGGGCAGATTGGCAGTGCGCTTGCCAATGTCGTCGCGCTCGACAACGAGCGCCGCCGCGCCGACCGTCTCTGGAGCGTATCGCGCGACCTGATGCTGGTCATCGATGCCAAGGGCATTTTCCGATCCGTGAGCCCGTCATGGACCCGGATCCTCGGCCACCCGGTGGAGGAGGTCGTGGGCCAGCATTTCAGTGGCTTCATGCACCCTGAAGAGGTCGAAGAGAGCGAGGCAGCGCTGCGGCATGCGCTGCACGATCAGGAGCTTAGTAATTACGCGAACCGGCTGCGCGCGATCGATGGCAGCTATCACCTCATCGAGTGGCACACGACGATGGAGGATGGACTCGTCTACGCCTATGGCCGTGACGTGACCGAGCGCGACGAAGCCCAGCGCCAGCTTGAGCGCGCGCGCGACGCGCTGTTCCAGAGCCAGAAGATGGAGGCGATCGGTCAGCTCACGGGCGGCGTGGCGCACGACTTCAACAACCTGCTGATGGCGATCATGAGCAGCCTTGATTTGTTGCGCAAGCGCCTGCCGCCTGATCCGCTGGCGCAGCGGCTGCTCGTCAATGCGGTGGAGGGCGCACAGCGCGGGGCGACGCTGACCCAGCGCATGCTCGCCTTCGCGCGCCGCCAGGAGCTTCATCTCGATAGCGTTGATGTTGCCCAGCTGCTTGCCGGGATGAATGACCTCGTGCAGCGGTCGATCGGTCCGGAATGGCCGATCACGACGAACTTCCCGCTGCGGCTGCCCGCCGTACGCGCCGATGCGAACCAGCTGGAGATGGCGCTGCTTAACCTGATCGTGAACGCGCGTGACGCGTCCCCTCTGGGGGGCTCGATTGTCATTCTCGCAAGCGCAGAGACGATTGCTGGCAGTTCAGGAAGTGGTCTTCAGCCGGGCAACTATGTCCGCATCGTGGTGCGCGACCAGGGGACCGGCATGGACCGCGAAACGATGCGGAGGGCTACTGAGCCGTTCTTCACCACCAAGGGTGTTGGCAAGGGGACCGGCCTCGGCCTCCCCATGGTGCACGGCATGGCGCAGCAGCTTGGCGGCACATTTGAACTCGTCAGCGAGATGGGCAAGGGAACCAGCGCCATACTCTGGCTGCCGGCGGTTGAACACCACATGGTGCCGCTGCAAAGCCGCTCCTGCAGAGGAGACGCCGGCCGTGAGCGAATGCCGACTGACGGTCCTCGCGGTGGACGACGACGCGCTCGTCCTGATGAACACCGCCGCACTCCTGGAAGACCTCGGGCATGAGGTCATCGAAGCGATGTCGGGTGCCGAGGCGCTGGAGAAGTTCAGGGAGCGGCCGGACATCGACCTCGTGATGACCGATCAGGCCATGCCCAACATGACAGGCATCCAGCTGGTCACGGCCCTCGAAAAATTACGGCCCGGCGTCCCCGTCATCATCGCCAGCGGCTACGGGGAGGGCCTTGAAGTACCCGGGCGCGACGTCGAGCGCCTCGGCAAGCCTTTTGACCAGCGCAAGCTTGCGGAAGTCATTGCGAGGGTGATGGAGCGGGCGGACAACAAGAAGACCGAGGCTGTCCTTGCCGAGCATCCTCAGTCGGACATCCGTTAGATCCCCACCCTCCTCGTCAAAGATCGTTTCCTTGGCAACGGCTGGCTAGGATGGCCCGTGGCTTCTCGGTCACCTCCGCGCCTCGAATTCGCGCATGTGCACGACGATGCCTGCATTGGTAGAGAGCACGATGTGGTAGGCCGGGGGTTCGAAGCTGACGCGGTGCGGGCCTGAAAAGGCAAGAGCGGATTGATGGTTGGTGCTGCGCAGCGTCGTGAACGGGATGCCGCCCCAGTGACCGCTGGCGAAGATGTGCACGTGCCCTGCGAAGATGTGGCGGACGTTGCCGTGTCGCTTGAAGATTTCGAGCAGCCGATCGGGGTCGGTCAGGCGGCAGTCATCCATCGACGCCACGCCGATCTCGAATGGCGGGTGGTGCATGACGACGAGCGCGTCGGAGGTTTTTCCCAGCTCCCGGTCTATCCAGGCAAGGCGCTGGTCGCACAGCTGCCCGTCGACGTGGCCCGGCCAGAGCGTATCGAGGAGGAGCAAGCGCTTTCCGCCGGCATCGATCGCCGCGTGGGTGAAGCCATCTCCGCTCGCCGCCTCCGGAAAGGCCGCGATCAGCGCGGCGCGGTCGTCATGGTTGCCTGGCATTATTCGGTAGGGCGGGCGCAGGGACTTGAGCTTCTCGGCGGCGGCCGCATAGGCGGCCGGCAGCCCGTCATTGGTGATGTCGCCGCAAAAGACGACGAGGTCGGCGTCTGCATGTTCGGCGTTGATGGATTCGATGCACGCTTCGAGATTGGCGAGCGGGTCGAAGCCGAACAGTTTTTCGCCGGGGGCGACGAGATGCAGGTCGCTGACGAGAATGAGTTTCATGTCTTTTTTCCGGAATGCCTGGCGGGAAGAAGTCTCGTTTGTGGCTGATCACGCATGCTGGGGCTCGGCGAGTGCGCTCTCGCGCTGGATGAAGGCTGCGTCCAGCTGGACCACTGAATCCGGCGCGTGCGGATTTTCGAGCCGACGCTCCAGCTGGCGGATGACCTCGGCCGCCATCTCCTCCGGGTCTTGCCGGAACGTGCTGAGACGGTAGGCGTCCCAGGACGCCTCGGGGATGTCATCGAAGCCGATAACCGAGACATCGCGCGGCACGCGAAGACCGAAGCGGTTGCGTGCTGCGTCTAGCAGGCCGAGCGCCATCAGGTCATTGACGCAGAACACAGCCTGCGGCGGGCTTACGTTGCCGAGCAGCGAGGCCGCCGCCTGCTGACCACCGGCATAGTCCGAGTCGCGCCCTCGGGCGACGGCGACACTTGCGCCAAGCATCTCAGCCGTCTCGATGAACACGCGCTCCCGTTCGACGATGCTGGGCGTGGCGGACTCGGATCCCGCAACGGCAAGACGCTTGAGGCCGAGATCGATGAACTGGCGCGCGGCACGGGCGGCAGCACCGGCATTATCGATGCGGACGTGATCGCAGCCCGGCTCAGAGCGGCCGAGCATCACCAGCGGCTGGCCGTTGCGGCGCGCAAGCTCCACGAACGAGGCTGGCGGTGAGCCGGACAGGATGATCGTGGCCTCGGCGCGGTAGCCGAACAGGGCGGTCTGTGCCGCCTCCATCTCCTGCTCGGAGCTGCCGGTGTTGATGAGAAGCGGAATGCTGCCGCGCCGGATAAGCGCCCGCGTGAGTGCGGCGACAAGATGGGCGCGAAAGCCGACTTCGGGCTTAGTCGTCACCAGCCCGACCAGCCGGCTGCGGTTGGCGAGCAATCCGCGGGCAAGGTCATTGACCTGGTAGCCGAGCTTGGCCGCCGCCTCCATCACCTTGTCGCGCGTCTCGGCGGCGATGCTCGCGCCCGGCGTGAAGGCGCGCGATACGGCCGAGCGCGATACGCCCGCGAGTTCGGCCACCTGCTGGGCGCTGACGAACCCTGACGCCTTCTGCCTACTTTTCCTGCTCAATGGCCGACCTTCGACAATACGTCTGACTTCAGGAAGCGTTCGATTACCAGCATGAACCCCACCGACGGAAGCAGCAGCAGCACGGCAGTGATGGACGCGATCTGGTAATTGCCGCCCGCGCTTGCCGTGTAGAGAAGAAGCGGCATCGTGTTCACGTCGGGTGCGCCGACGAAGTAACTGCCGGTGAATTCGTCGAGGGATTCGAGGAAGACGAAGATGGCGCTGGCGAGGAGCCCCGGTGCGGCGAGCGGCAGCGTCACATCGCGAAAGGTGCGAAGCGGCGAGGCGCCGATCGAGCGGGCGGCCTCCTCCAATTCCCGGTCAATCGAGGCAAAGGCGGCGGTCGCGATCCAAACCGCATAGACGAGACCATGGGTGACGTGGACGAGGACGACGCCCGCGACCGTGCCGTTGAGGCCGAACTGGTAGAACAGGCGGGCAATGTTCACGTAGACCGGCAGGTTCGGGAACGCCTGCGGGATGAGGAAGGTGAGCATGATCAGCGCCCGCAGCGGCAGCCGCAGCCGGGCAAGCGCGTAGCCAGCGGGAACGGCGAGAGCCATAGCCAGCGCCACTGTGAGAAACGCGACGAGGATGCTGTTGGTGAGTGACTCCATCGCCGTGCCCCGCGGCGAGAACACGCGACCCCAGTAGCTGAAGCCGTATTCGAGCGGCAGCGCGTGCGGAAAATACCATCGCTCCGTCACGGCCCACAGGAACAGGTTGGTAAGCGGGCCGAAGATGATGAAGGCGACCAGCCCGAGCGCGATCGAGCGCGGGATCCACCACAGGTCGAGGGAGAAGGCAGGGCGCGAGGCGGCGATGGTCGTCATGCCCGCTCCCTCAGGGTCTGGCGCAGGTAGAACCAGCCGACGCAACCGCTCGCGACGAGGGAAATGAGGCCGAGCGCGTTGGCGACGCCGTAGTCGCCATAGGCGTTGATGCGGAAGGCAATGTCGGCGGTGATCATCGTCGGCGACTGCGCGTTGATCATCAGCGGCACCGACAAGACCGACATCATGGTGACGAACGACAGCACCAGCCCGACCATCAGCGTGGTTGCTACCTGCGGCACGACTATATCAATCAGGATGCGCAGGCGCGAAGCGCCGAGATTGCGCGCCGCCTCGATGGTGCTGCGGTCGAGCGCGGCCATGGCGCCGGAGACGAGCAGGGCGACAAACGGCGTCTGCTTCCAGACGAAGGCGATGACAATGCCGCGCCAGTCGAGGAAGCTGGTCGCCTGCAGCGGTGTGATCAGGCCGACCTCGATCAGGATGTTGTTCATCAACCCGTTCTTGGCGAGGAAGGTGCGCAGCACCTGGCCGACAACGATGAAGGGGATGAACAGCGGCCAGCGATAGAGCCAGCGCAGGATCGCGACTGCGCGCGGGTTCTCGCCGAGGACGAGATAGCCGCCGATCGCGATCGAGAAGATGCCGATCAGCAACGTCGACAGCGAGACGATCACCACCGTGAAGATGATGTCGGAGGTGTAGAGTTCGTACGACTTGATGAAATTGCCAAAGCCGAAGCCGCCATTGACCCTGAAGGCGCCGACCACGGAGCTGGCGAGTGGCACCACGAACAGGAGCACGATTACTGCCAGCGCAGGCAGGACGAGAAGAAGCCCGAGGATGCGGTTCGGCGTGTCGTTGGTCATCGGGGTGTCCGGCGCAAAGCGGCCGCCCGCCGCGGGGCGAGCGGCCTTCTGCTCGTGCGGTCCTAGTTGGTGACGTGGCGCTCGTAGGCTTCAAGGATCGCGTTGTTGAAGGGCGTGATCGGGAATGGCTTGCCGTAGCTGGTAAGATCCTCGGGCGTCACGTCCGTGAACAGCTTGTTCCAGGTCTCCTCGTCGAGCTCTGCCTGGACGTGCTGGGCGTCGATACCCGGGTACCAGTTGAAGCGCTTGACGATGCCTTCGGCCTGCACCTTCGGGCTGGTGGCGAGTTCGACGAACTTTTCGGCGAGCTCCTTGTTCGGCGCCTTCTCCGGGATCACGTAGTGCATTGGCTGGCCGGGCATGCCGGGCGCCGGCAGCACCAACTTGAACTCGGGCGGCAGCTGGCCGCTCGCCTGCCAGGAATAGAACATGTCGACCCAGACAGGGCCGATCGCGATCTCGCCGCGCGACAGAAGGTCGAGCGTACCGGCATTGCCCGGCGTCAGCGTTGCGTTGGTGGTGAATTCGGCGAGCTTGTCAAAGGCCGCCGACCACTTCTGCGTTTCGGCTTCCTCGAACGGGCCGTTCATCAGCTTGTTGGCGTCGCCCTCGCCGAAGGCGTAGATCCAGCCCATCACGAAGCTCACGCCCGAGGCGCCGCCCTTGATGCCGTTGTAACCGAACTGCTTCGGGTTCTCCTTCACCCACGCGGCGAGTTCCTCATAGCTCTTCGGCGGGTTCGGCAGCAGCGCCGGGTTGTAGGCAAGCGCCGTCTGGCTGTTGAACATGGGCATGACATAGCCCTTCACGTTCGTGCCGAGCGCCATGTCGGCATTGGAACGCGTCACCAACTTGCCGCTCGAGATGCGGTCGCGATAGGCGTCTAGATAGCCATTCTCGACCAGCGGCCCCACGAACTTCTCGTGCACGACAGCAACGTCGGTGTCCCAGGTCTCGCTCTTGGCCTGAGCCTGCGCGTCGAAGCGCTCGACGATCTTCTGCGACCCGGCATCACCCGGCCCGGTGCCGACGGCACGGACCTTGTGGCCCGGGTTCTGCTCCTCGAACAGCGGTCCAAGATATTCGTTGATGTAGTCGACCATGTTCTGGTCGCCTGCGGTCATGACGGTGAGTTCTGCGGCAGCAGCCGGCATGGCTGAAAGCCCCAAAGCCAGCGATGCGTGAAGGAAAGTCCTCATGATGGTTGTCTCCCGTTCGACTTCTGTCATGCGTGGGATGCTTCCAGGACGCGGGCGGCGCCACCCTCGTTCAGGGAACCTTGTTGCGGCCGCCCAGGCATGCGGCCCTGCGAATTAAAGATGAAGAGATTTTCCGCGGGGATGCGGACGCGCACTGCCTCGCCCTGGCCGAAGGCGTGAGGCGCATCGACGAGCAGAACATCGTCGCCCACCCGCACCGAATGGCGCCAGGTGCCGCCCGGATAACTCGCGGCCTCCACGCGCCCGATGAGGTCGAGCGCATCCCCGGCAGGCCGCGTGGTGCCGTCGTCGGCGAGAAGCTGGGCGCCTTCTGCGCGGAACCGCGCTTCGTACGCGCCGTCGACCAGCGTCCTCCCGTTGAGAGGAAGGTCGGCCTCTGCGTTGATGGCGCTGGGCTCGATGCGCACCTTGCCGCCGCCCGCCCTGCCGTTCAGTGCCACGACGTTCTCCGCGCCCATGAAGGCGGCGACGAAGGGCGAGGCGGGGCGGTTGAACACCTCTTCGGGAGTTCCCTGCTGGGCGATGTTGCCCGCATCCATGATGACGATCCGGTCGGCCATCACCATCGCCTCCTCCCGATCGTGGGTGACGTGGATCGCGGTGATGCCAAGGCGCTTCTGCAGCGCGCTGATGTCGTGGCGCACCTTGAGACGGATGCGCGCGTCGAGGTTCGACAGCGGTTCGTCGAGGAGCAAGATTTCGGGGTCGATCGCGAGCGCGCGTCCGAGCGCGACGCGCTGGCGCTGGCCACCTGACAGAGCCGCGGGCTTGCGCTGGCCCAGCCCCGCGAGGCCGAGCAATATTTGCAGCTCTTCGACACGGCTAGCGATTTCGGCGCGGCCCATGCCACGCAGCTTCAGCCCGTAGCCGATATTCTGCGCCACCGTCATGTGCGGCCACAGCGCGTAGGACTGGAAGACGAGCGCCATGCCGCGCTTGTCGGGTGGCTGCTGCGTCACGTCGCGGCCGTTGACGAGAATGCTCCCGGATTTCGGCTTGTTGAACCCGGCGATGGTGCGCAGCAGGGTGGTCTTGCCGCAGCCGGACGAGCCAAGCAGCGCTACGAACTCGCCCTTCCTGATCGACAGGCTGAGGTTCTTCAGGATGTCGAGCTGCCCATAGCCGACGACCACGTCCTCGACGCGGAGAAAGCCCTCTGCGCTCACGAATTTCCTCCCAGGTACAGCTCTGCCCTCCCTTGCACAGCTGTGCAATGACGATGGCAGCGGGATTACGTTAAGTCAAGGACTAGCAACGCTAGATTACAGGCGTGTGACAGTCGGCGAGAATGGGGCGCTCACAGGGAGGCGCAAGACCTCAGGGAGGCATGCGGCAACAGGGCGTGAGCGGTTGCTTACACCCTGCCAATGGCGAAAAGAGAAAGATTGTGCGCCAGAGCCTCAGACGATGTCCGCCAGCACCTCATCTACCGTCTGCAGGCGGCAGTAGCCGCCAAATGCTTTGAAGGCCCCTTGGTGGCGGGCTTCGGTGTAAGAGGCGCAGGCGTTGGTGGCGCACACCATGTAGTAGCCGCGGTCGGCGCCGTCGCGGATGGCCATGTCGACGCACTGGTCGGTGAGGAAGCCGGCGACGACAACATTTTCCGCGCCAAGATTGCGCAGCACATAGTCGATGTTGGTCGAGTTGAAGACGCCCGACGATGTCTTTGGCAGCACGATCTCGTCGTCCCGCGGCGCGACCATATCGATCACCTCTGCAAGCGGCGAGCCGCGCGGTACCAGGATGTTGGACAGCTTATGGTCGAGCGAGCGGTCCCGTCCGTCGCGGGTAAGCGCCTCGATCACCGTGTAGACCACTTCCGCGCCCTTTTCGCGGGCGCCGTCGATCAGTCGCTTCATCGCGGGCAGGGCGCGATCATGCACCGCCCGGTCAAACTCGGGATATTTCTCGAGGACTTCCGGCACCAGCTCGGCCTTCTGGGCGTCGACGATCAGAATCACCGTCCGTCCGGCCTCCAGTTTCCGGTCTCTTCCTTCGTAACGTGCAAGCGTGCTGCCCTGTCTGCTGTTCATCGACTGTCCATGGAATCTTCTGGTGCCGGCCTGGCCGGCTCTTCAACAAAGAAAAGGACAGGGCCGTGGCCCTGTCCGTGGCGTAGCGGGAGAAGGAGCTTACTCCGGACGCCAGATCTCCTCGACCTTGAATTCGCCGCCGGTGACGCTGACGATCGAGATCGGCTTCGGCGGCACCATCGAGGCGCGCGTGTAGCTGATCTCGCCGGTCACGCCCTTGAAGCCCCGGGTTTCGGCGAGCGCATCGCGGATCTTCGCCGGCTCGTCGGAATTTGCGCGGCGGATGGCGTCGGCGATCAGGTTCAGAGCGTCATAGCCGAGCGGCGCGAAGGAGTTTTCCGGCTCTATGCCGTACTCGGCCTTGTAGTCCTCGATGAACTTCGCGACTTCCGGCCGATTGTCGCCAAGATAGGTGTGGGTCGAGAAGTAGACCTTGTTGGCGAGGCTCGGTCCCGGCACGGTCGAGACGAGCTGCGTGTCAAAGCCGTCGCCCGACAGGATCGGCATGTCGATGCCCTGCTCTCGGATCTGCTTGACCGAGAGGCCTGCCTCGGACGGGATCGCCGAGATGAAGACTGCATCCGGCTTCGGCTCAACTGCGGCGAGGCGCGCGATCTGCGCCGAGAAGTCGGTGTCACCCATCATGAAGGCATCTTCGCCGACGATCTCGCCGCCCTTCTGCTTGATGCGCTCGATGAAGTACTTGCTGAGTGCCTTGGTAAAGTCCATCGAGTTGTCGGTCCACACCGCCACGCGGCGCACACCGAGCTTGTCATAGGCATAGTCGGCGATCGCGTAGGACTGGTCGTCGTCACCGAAGGCGGTCATGAACATGTGGTCGCCGACCCACTGCGGCAGCTCGGGATGGGTCGCGCCCGAGGTCAGGAAGGGTACACCCTTTTCCTGGAAGAGCGGCGCAGCGGCCATCACGAAGGTGGTGTCCGACTGGCCGAAACCGGCGACCACTCCTTCCGAGAGCACGCGCTGCGCGGAAATCGCGGTCTCCTGCTGGTCAGTCTTGCCGTCGGGAGCGATCAGTTCGATCTGCTTGCCGAGCAGACCGCCCGACGAGTTGATCTGCTTGGCGGCAAGCTGCGCACCCTTCAGCGACGGGCCGTCCAGCGAGGACATGCCGCCTGTCAGGTTGTACAGGGCCCCGAGCTTGATGGCGTCCTGCGCGCTTGCCGTTCCCAGCATTGCGGCCAGCGCCAGGGCAGATAAAGAAACCAGTTTGTACATCTTTTGCTTCCCCTCGTTATGCCGTCGTCTCCGACATCCGGGAGGCCAGATGCGAAGATGTCCGGCGTTTATCCCGCAAGGATGCTCCCCTGCGTCATCTTCGTCAACAGAACGGTACATTTTTCTTCAATGAATCGAATTTGTCTGATTTGATACAGGTAAGAGGTGCATTGGAATGACAGGTAACCCGGCCGCCGACGTGCAGGAAATCTTGAGGCGCGAGCTGCCGTCCCTGAGCCAGCGCGAGGCGCGCGTGGCGCGCCACCTGCTGGCAAACTACCCGATGGCGGGGCTTGGCACGGTGGCTGAATTTGCGGATCAGAGCGGCGTCAGCACCGCTACGGTGCTGCGGCTTGTGCGGCGGCTGGGCTTTCCGGTCTACGCTGATTTTCAGGATGCGCTGCGTCGCCATCTCGAAGTTACGCTGCAGTCGCCGCTTCTGCGTTTCAGCGAGCCGCAGGACCGGCCCGCGGGGGAGGGCGCGCATTTCCTGCAGCGCTTCACCGGCAACCTCGCTGCAGCGCTGCAGGAACTGGAACACGGGGTGCCCGAGGCCGAGTTCGACAAGGTAGTGGAACTGCTTGCCGATCCACGCCGCGACATTCATTTCGTCGGTGGCCGCTACTCATCCAATGTTGCAGCCTATCTCGCGGACCTGCTCGCCGCGGTTCGTGGGAAGGTCAACATTGTCGGCGGACAGACCCAGCGCTGGCCACAGCACCTGCTCGAGATCGGGCGCAACAGCGTTGTGGTCGTCTTCGACGTGCGCCGCTATCAGCGAGACGTCATCGATTTCGCCCACAAGGCCGCGAAGGTGCAGGGCGCGACCGTCGTGCTGATCACGGATATCTGGCAGTCGCCGGTAGCGCGCGTGGCGCGATACGTCCTCTCGGTTCCTGTCCAGTCACCCTCGGTGTTCGACATGCTCGCCATGGGCATGGCGCTCGGCGAGGCACTGGTCGGCGCGTCAGCCGCCCGCATCGGCGGCGATGGCAAGACGCGCATGGAGCGGCTGGAGGCTTTGCGCGAGGAACTGCCGCCACAGCGGCCGGCGCGCGGCACGAAGACTTGAATAACATAATGAAAAGAGGGGTCCAGGATGAAGCGTGAAGAAATAGTCATGCTGTGTACGAACGATCTCGGAGGTCAGACGCGGGGCAAGGGCTTCCCGCTCTGCGATCTCGAAGATCGTCTGAAGAAGGGCATCGGCTGGACGCCGACCAACAGCATGATCACGTCTCACGGGCCGATCGCGCCAAGTCCCTGGGGCCCCTTCGGTGATCTCGTCCTCATCCCGGAACCTGCGAGCCGCATCCGCGTAGATTTCGGGCCCGACGCCGCGGCCGAGCATTTCATCCTCGGCGACATCATGCAGCTCGACGGCACGCCTTGGGCGGTCTGCCCGCGCAGTTTCCTCAAGCGCGTCCTGGCCGAGATCGAGATCCGCCATGGCCTGAAGGTAAAGGCGGCTTTCGAGCACGAATTCGTCTACGAGGCGGTCGAGGAACGGCCCAACTCGAGCTATGCGCTTGATGCCTTCCGCCGGCAGGGCCTGTTCGCTGAAAGCTATCTCGGGGCGATGAAGGAGGCGGGGCTCGCCATCGACACCTTCATGCCGGAATATGGTCCGAAGCAGTACGAGGTGACGGTGGGACCCGCCATCGGCGTTGCCGCCGCCGATCAGGCCGTTGCGGTACGCGAGATTGCCCGCGCCGTCGCTCACAATCTAGGCGGGCGAGCCAGCTTCACGCCGATCCTGCGGCCCGATGCGGTTGGCAACGGCGTCCACGTCCACTTCAGCCTCATTGATGCGGCCACCGGCGAGCCGGTCAACTACGACGCCTCGCACTCGGACGGCATCTCGGCGCGCGCCGGCAGCTTTGTCGGCGGCATTCTTGCCAATCTGCCGGCGATCACAGCGATGACTGCCGCCGCCACCGTCTCTTATCTGCGCCTGACCCCGAACCGCTGGAGCGCGGCATACAACAATCTCGGCTACCGCGACCGCGAGGCCGGCGTGCGCATCTGCCCGGTGTTCCAGAAGAGCGAGATCGCGCGTCAGTTCCACTTCGAGTTCCGCGCCGCCGACGCGGCAGGGAGCCCCTATCTGGTGCTGGGCGCGATCCTTGCCGCAGGTCTCCAGGGCCTCGACGCCTCGCTCCCGATCCCGCAGGTTTGCGAGGGGGCACCACAGAACCTGCCGGAACAGCGGCTTCGCGAGCTCAACATCGTGCGCCTGCCGCAGTCGCTCACCGAGGCGCTCGACCTGTTCGAGGCTGACAAGGTGCTGGAAAACACAATTGGCGCGGAACTGAAGGCTGCCTATCTCGCCCACAAGCGCTTCGAGGCGAAGATGATGGAGGAACTGCCGCTCGAGGAGCAGTGCGTTCGCTACGCCAAGTCTTACTGACCAAAGCGCTGGTGGCGGGGGACCGCCACCACTTCTTCACGCGAAATCGCGCTCCATGATGGCGATCATCGAACTCGTCGTCTCGGTGCGGCAGTAACCCTTGAACGCATTGAGCGCCGCCACGTGACGCTCGCGCGTGTCGGTCGCAACGCCGTCGCTGATGCAGATCATGTGGAAGCCGCGGTCAGCACCGTCGCGAATGGTGTGATCGACGCACTGGTCGGTGAGGAAACCCGTGACCATGATCGTGTCGATGCCGATATTGCGCATCAGGTACTCGAAATTGGTCGAGTTGAAGAGGCTGGACGAGGTTTTCGGGATCACCATCTCGTCGCGCTCCGGGCGCAGTTCATCGATAACCGTCGCATCGTGCGAGCCCTTCGGGATAAAGAAGCCCGAAAGCTTGTAGTCGAGGCTGCGATCGCGGCCGTCTTCCGTAAAATTCTCCATCACCGTGTAGACGACCTCGACACCAAAGCGGCGCGAGGCTTCGATGAGCTTCGCGATATTCGGAATGACGAAGCCGCGCACGTCTTCGTAGAACTGCGGCCGTGGGTGGCGGTTCTTCTCGTCCATCACCCAGTTCTGGGCGTCGATCACGAGCAGGGCGGTGCGCGCGGCCGTCAGCGGCAGCGCGCGGCTCTCGAACACGTCCTGCGGGCGGGGTGAACTCATAGGCGCTTCTTTCCGTTCAGATAGTGCTTCACGAAGGCGGGCTCGTCGCTGCCGAACAGACCTCGTGGACGCAAGTAGAGCACCAGGATCAGGCTGAGCGCGACGATCACCTGGCTCATGCCGTAGAGGCCGAAGGATTCCTCCACCGGGCGCAGCAGCTCCGATACGATGGTGATGGCAAACGCCGCGATGACTGAGCCGACGATGCTGCCCGAACCGCCGATGACAATCATCACGACGAGGTTGAAGGCAAGCACAATCGAGTAGGTGCGGGGCGTCACCACGCTGATGAGGTGCGCCATCAGCGCGCCGGCAACCGCCGCGAAGAACGCGCCGATGACGAAGGCGAGCATACGGATGCGCACCGTGTCGATGCCGGTGCATTCGGCGGCAAGGTCGTTTTCGCGCGTTGCCATCATCGCGCGCCCAAGCGAGGAAAACTTGATGCGCCAGACGGCGGCGACGGTCAGAACCATGAAGCCGAATGCCCACCAGATGTTGGATAGACGCGGAATGCCGGACAGTCCCGCCCCACCGCGGGTAATACCGTTCCAGTTGAGCGCCAGCCCCTGGACGATGACGATCAGGCCGAGCGTTGCCACGGCAAGATAGTGCCCGCGCAGGCGCAGCACCGGCAGCCCGACGAGGAACGCGACCAGCGCGCCCGCAAGCCCGGCGATGACGGTGGCGGGCAGCAACGACAGGTCCAGGCTGGCGATGAACTCCGGCAGGTCAGGCAGCATCGATGCCTTGCGCCGCGAGGGAAAGGTGAGGATCGCCGCGACGTAGGCGCCGATGGTCATGAAGGCCGGATGACCTAGCGAGAACATGCCGGTCATGCCGTTGGTGAAGGTGAGCGACACCGCCAGTGCCGCATTGATGAACATCACGGCGACGAGCGTCGTGAGATACGCGCTTGCCCCCGCCGTCACCAGCCACAGGGCCACGCTCGCGGCGGCTATGAGCAGGGCGATGCGCAAGGGTGCGGCAAGCCATTGGCCGCCGCCCGAAGTGCCCATGGTAATGGTTTCAGGCGCGCTCTTCGACATGGCGGACAAACAGCCCCGACGGCTTGATGAGGAGGATCAGGATCAACAGCGAGAAGACGAAGGTGTCACGGTACCCGGCATAGGCCTGCGGCAGCAGCCCGACAAACAGCACCTCGGCGAGCCCGAGGATATATCCGCCGAGCATCGCGCCGCCGATCGAGCCGACGCCGCCGATGACGCAGGCAATGAACGCCTTCAGGCCCGGCACGGAGCCGAGCAGCGGATCGATTTGGCCGAACTTCCCGCCCCAGAACAGGCCGGCGACGGCGGCCAGCGCGGAGCCGATCGCAAACGCGGCAAGGATCGTGCGGTTGACGCCGATGCCCATCAGCCGAGCCGCCATCAGGTTTTCGGCCGTCGCGCGCATCGCCCGCCCAAGCCGCGTGCGGTAGACGATCACGAACAGGATCGCGATCAGCGTCAGGGTCAGGCCGATGATGACGAGGTCGGTGAGCGACGCGCTGACGCCGCCGAGCGAGACGCGCTGGCGCATCGCTTCCGGAAACAGGAAGTTGCGCGGCTGGCCCGACAGCAGCATCAGTGCTGAGTTCTGGATGGTGATCGAAACGGCAAGCGAGGCGATGAAGCCGGTCACCTGCGGCGCGCCCAGCATCGGCCGGAACACGACCGTCTGAATTGTGGCGCCGGCCAGCGCGCCGACGAGCAGCACCACCAGCAGGGTCACCGGCCAGGGTGTGCCATAGAACAGCATCCCGAGGGTCGCGAAAGCGCCGATCATCACAAGATCGCCGTGGGCGAAGTTGATGAGGCGGACGATGCCGTAGATCATCGAAAAGCCGATCGCGACGAGCGCGTAGAGGCTGCCGAGCGCAAGCCCGTTGATCAGCTGCTGGAACAGATACTGGCTCATGCGCTCACCCCGAGATAGGCCTGCCGCACCCGGTCGTTTTCCATAAGCGACGCGCCGGTGCCGGAAAGCGTGATGCGCCCATGCTCCATGACATGCGCGCGGTCGGCGATCTCCAGGGCCATGGCCGCGTTCTGCTCGATCAGCAGGATGGTGACGCCCCGCGCCTTGAGCTCCGCGATGACGTCGAAGATCGTGTCGATCACCTTGGGTGCGAGACCGAGAGATGGCTCGTCGAGCAGAAGCAGTTTCGGTGCCCCAAGCAGTGCCCGGCCCATCGCGAGCATCATTTGCTCGCCGCCTGACAGCGCGCCTGCCGGTATCTTCTCGCGTTCGCGCAGGATGGGGAACAGCCGGTAGACCTCTTCGGTGGTCTGCGCGATCCAGTCCTTGTCGGTGCGGGCGTAGGCACCGAGCGCGAGGTTGTCGGCGACGGAGAGCGACTGAAAGATCTGCCGGCCTTCCGGACAGTGAATCAGCCCCGCGCGGACGATCGTTTCCGTGGAAGCGCGCGTGAGCTCGATCGTTCCTTCATCGGTCGTCATCCGGGCCGTGCCGGAACGGGCGGGAAGAAGGCCGGACAGTGCCAGAAGCGTCGTCGACTTGCCGGCACCATTCGCACCGATCAGCGCGACGAGCTCGCCCCTGGCGACCTCGAACGAAACATCCTTCAGCACATGGGTGGCGCCGCGGAACACGTTCAGTCCGCTGACCTGGAGGATGGGTGCGTCAGGCATGAGCGGCCCTTTGTCGTCGCGTGCCCAGATAGGCTTCGATTACGGCAGGATCAGCCTGCACTTCGGCGGGCGCTCCCTCGCAGACGAGTTTGCCACGATTGAGCACCTGGATGCGGCGGCACAGGCTCATGACAAGGCGCATGTCATGTTCAACCACCAGAACGCCGATGCCCATCTCCCCGTTGATGCGGCGGATGAGTTCGACGAGTGCCTGCGTTTCGCTGGGGTTCAGCCCCGCAGCCGGCTCGTCAAGAAGCAGGGCCTTCGGATGCGTGGCAAGCGCCCGCGCTATCTCGGCCCGGCGCTGGTCGCCATAGGAAAGGTCGCCGGCGCGCCGGTCGATCGCATCCGCCAGTCCCACCTCGCGGATGATCTTTGTCGCCTCTTGGGCGATCTGCCGCTCGCTGCGTCGAAATGCTGGCAGATAGGCGAGGGTAGAAAACAACGAAGAACCATGACGCAGATGCCCGCCGCACATGACGTTCTCGAGCACGGTGAGGTCCGCAAACAAGCGGATATTCTGGAAGGTGCGGGCGAGACCCGCCTGCGCGAGCTTGTGCGGCTTTTGCCCGGTCATGTCCTGCCCGCCGATCAGAATCGCTCCTTCCGAGGGCTTGTGCACCCCGGTGAGCAAATTGAACGCGGTGGTCTTTCCGGCTCCGTTCGGGCCGATCAGCCCGGCAAGGTCCTCGGACCGCAGCACCAGTGAATAGCTGTCGACGGCCACCAGCCCGCCGAAGCGTATGGAAAGGCCCTTTGCCTCGATGATTGGCTCATGGGTCATGCGTTCTAACGCTTTGACGCGGCTCTGTTTCTGTTCCCCAGGGTGATGATAGGGGCGGAGGCGAGATGGCGTCAACGAAAAGATACAACTTGAATTCCATTCGCAGATTTGTACCATTTCAGACATTCTGCGCCGGAGACAAACCCTTGACCCGTTCAGTTCAGGCGAACGCCATTGCGATCCTCGCCGAAGACGAGCCGCATCCGCTTGAGGCGTACAACGAGAACGGGTCTTCGGATTATGTGCTGATCTGCGAGCATGCCGGGCGCCGCATTCCGCGCCGCTATGGCGACATGGGGCTGTCGGAAGAAGACCTTCAGCGTCACATCGCCTGGGACATCGGCGCAAAGGACGTCGCGCTCGAACTTTCTACGCTGCTCGACGCGCCCTTGTTCACGCAGGTCTATTCGCGCCTCGTCTGCGACTGCAACCGCCGTCCCGACGTTGCCGACTTTGCGCCGACGCGCAGCGAGGACACGGTCATTTCGGCCAATCTGGATCTCAACGAAGAGGAAAGGAAGGCTCGCGCCGACGCGATCTTCTGGCCGTTCCACAACGCGGTCACCGCCGCGCTCGACGCTCGCGCGGCCGCCGGCCGCCGCACGATCCTCGTGACCGTGCACAGCTTCACGCCAGTGTTCCTGGGCAACAGCCGCCCGTGGGAGATCGGCGTGCTCTTCAACCGCGACAATGTGCTGTCACCGGCTCTCGCCGAGTGGCTCAAAATGAACACCGCTTACTGCGTCGGCATCAACCAGCCCTACAGCGTCGGCGACGATACTGACTACGCGATCCCAATCCATGGCGAACAGCGGGGTCTGCCCTGCGTCGAGATCGAAATCCGCAACGACCTGATCCGCACGGCCCCCGCTGCCCGTGAATGGGGCAAAGTGCTGGCAAGAGCGCTGCGGGAGACGGCGGTTAAACTTGGATGATAATCTTCGCCCGCATTAAATCGCCATCTTGAACTATACTATCTCTGTTCACCTGAGCGTGGGAAGCGTGTAGTTTTTCTTGGCAGTATTTAATGATATTGTCCGAGCAACCCCATGTTTTCATCCTGATGGAGCGGGGTGGTGGACAGTGAAGAACTTGTGGATCTGATCTATGCGGCTCTCCTTGGGGAGAGGACGTGGGAGGATTTTCTCAAGGCTCTGAGTGAGCAGCTTCCCGACGGTGTCGCGACGTTGTTTTACCATGACAGCGAGAAGTCGAGGGGCAGCTGGGACCTCGTCTACGGCGCGGATGCCTCGGCGCTGCGCGACGGCGGATATTATGCCAGCATCAATCCATGGATGAAGCGAGCCGCGACAAGGCAGGTGGGCGTCGGTGTCATTTCCGACCAGATGCTGCCGGTCAATGAGTTGAAGCGGACCGAGTTCTACACCGACTTCGTCTATGGCCGCTTTCGAACCAGGGCGGCAGTCGGGCTGACGATGGTCCGCGAGGAAGGAAAGTCTTTCCTGTTGTCGGTTTTGACCAGTCGCGAGGATCCGGATGAGAACGCACGCGCGGCCCAGTTGCTGACGCAACTCGCTCCGCATCTGCGGCGGGCCTTTCACTACTTTCGCGCGGGGCCGAAGCATCGGCAGATCGCCGAGATCGCGGGCTCGTTGTTCGATAGCGCGGATGTCGGGGTTTTGGTCGTCGGCGAGGGCGGTCGGCTGAAGACGGCATCGGGGTCGGCCGAACGGATGCTGACTGAAGGCAGGTGTGCACGGCTCAACCCGTTGGGGCGACTGCGGCTATGCGATGCGGAAGCCGCGCAGGTGCTTCAGCGGATGCTCGACCGCACCGAAGAGGATGCGCCGCGCGCGTTCACGCGTGTCATCAACGGGACCAAGGCGACCCTGGTCCGGGTCATGAAGGATCGGTTCGCGGCCTATTTCGAAGGCCCCACCGTGGTGCTGCTCCTCGAGCCGGTGCTGCGCCCTCGTGCCCTCGAGCTTGAAGATTTCGTGAAGTCGCACAAGCTCAGCTCTGCGGAAGCGCGCGCTCTGGTCGGCCTTCTGGAAGGAAAGAATGCGGCGGCCATTGCGGCCGAAGCGTCCCTGTCGCGGGAAACGGTCAGGACGCAGATCAAAAGCCTCTACGCGAAACTCGGCGCCGCCGGCCGGATCGACGTAATCAGGCAGGTGGCACAGCTCGATCTGCGCCGGGCGACAAAGTGAACGGCCCGGTTTCCTGACTGTGTTCCCGTTGCCCGCGCGCATCCCGAAAAAAAAGGCCCCCGCCCCAGATATGTCACTCAGGCAGGGAAAGGGTAGCTCATGACCGGATCGTGCGGATCACCCTGGAGGGTGAAGTACTCATCTGAAAAGCGTAGACCCGTGTTAGCTCGTGGTGTAGCTCCAGGCGATCAGGCGGCTAGCACCAGCTGCGCCGTTTTTGCCACTTCCTGTACGCGCGAATGGGCGGCGCTGATTGCCTTCTCGGCGGCTTCGGGGCCGAAGGCGAGGCCTTCGACATAGATCACCTCGACGTCGGTCATGCCCATGAAGCCGAGTACGGACTTCAGGTAGGGGACCGCGTGGTCCATGCTTTTCGCCGCTCCTTCGGAATAGACGCCGCCGGCGGCCAGCACGAGATAGACCTTCTTTCCCGCGGCAAGACCGACCGGGCCGCTTTCCGTGTAGCGGAAGGTCAAGCCCGCCCGGGCCACATTGTCGATCCAGCTTTTCAGCGTCGAGTAGATGTTGAAGTTGATGAGGCCGGTCGCGATTACCACGGCGTCGGCGGCAAGCAGTTCATCGACGAGCTGGTCGGAATAGGCGACGGCTGCGGCTTCCTCCGCATTGCGCGCCTCGGCCGGTTTGCGGATGGCGGTGGTGGTGACCTCGTCGAGGTGGGGGACTGGGTGGCTGCCGATGTCACGATGGACGATCGCGGCGCTTGGCAAGCGATCGGCGAGCTGGTTGGCAAGATCGATCGCAAACTTGCTGGAGAGGGACTCATTGCCGCGCGGGCTGGAGGTAACGAGCAGAATGGAGGACATGGTCTCTTCCTTTCCTCAGAATCGGAGACGGGCGGTGCCCAAGTGTCGCCAAAAGCTAGGTCTGGAAGGTCATCCAGAAAACCGATAAAAGATCGAACAAAACTATCTATCAATTGGATGGATGATCATGGAAGCGCAGCCCACCTTCGACCAGCTGCAGGTGTTCCTGACCGTTGTCGAGACGGGCAGTTTTTCGGCCGCGGCCCGCGCGCTGAACCGGGCTCAGTCGGTCGTCAGCTACACGATTGCCAACCTCGAAGCGCAGCTCGAGGTGCAGCTGTTCAAGCGGGCTGGCTCCCGCCATCCCCGCCTGACCGAGGCTGGAAAGGCGATGCTGACAGATGCCCGCCGCATCGCTGCCGGGCTCGAAAGCCTGCGCGCCCGTGCAAGAAGCCTTAAGGAGGGTGTCGAAGCAGAACTGTCGCTCGCCATCAGCGTCATGGTGCCGTCGGAAGCGGTCGTTGCCTCGCTGCGGGCCTTCCGCGAAAAGTTTCCGGCCGTTCCGCTCAACCTCACCGTTGGTGAACTCGGGATGGTCCACGACCTGATCCTGAGCGGTAAGGCGGATGTGGGCTTTTCCGGCGCGCTACTGGTCCACGACGATCGCATCACGCCGGAGAGGATCGGCCATTCCTACATGGTGCCGGTCGCTGCGCCGGATCATCCGCTGGCCCGGCTCAACCGGCGGCTTACCCGAGCCGACGTACGCGAGGAGGTGCAGATCGTGGTGATGGATTCTTCCGGCATAACACGGGGACGCGACTTCAACGTTCACTCCTACAAGACCTGGCGCGTGAGCGACATTGTCACCAAGCACCGCCTGATCAGCGGCGGTCTCGGCTGGGGCGGCTTGCCGGACGCGGTCGTTCGCAAGGACATCGAGAAGGGCAGGCTGGTGGAATTGATGGTCGATGCCTATGAGGTGACCGAGTACCCGATCTATGTCCTGCGCAGGACGGCCAATCCGCCGGGGCCCGCCGCCAGCTGGCTGATCTCTTCCTTCCGCGAACATCTGGCCGAGAGTTCCGGAGCTTCCCGCGGGCAGCGCTGACGCAGCTCAAACACGCCACGATTGCTGACAAGAGGCCGTCGACGTCGTATGGTTTTGGCGGGCGGTTGGCGCATGCTCGAGGTGGCAAATGCTTGTCGAGCGGGAAGAGCCGCTGTCCGCCCTGTTCCTCGCCCTCGATGAGGCGCGCAAAGGTCAGGGTCGTGTCGCCCTCGTGATGGGCGAGGCCGGTATTGGCAAGTCGTCCGTTCTTCGCGAATTCGTCTCAAGCGCGCAAAAGGACAGCAGCGTACATTGCGGCGCCTGCGAGGCCTTCTTCACCGCCCGTGCGCTCGGACCCCTGCACGACGTGGCGCACGGCCTGGGTCCGCATGTGGCGGAGCTTCTTCGTCGGTCGGCCCCACCCGAGCAGCTTTTCCCCGCCGTTCTCGCCTCATTGCAGGGCAATCCGCGCACCAGCGTGCTCGTGTTCGAGGACATGCACTGGGCAGACAAGGCCTCGCTCGACCTCGTCCGTTACCTCGGCCGCCGCGCCGGGATGCTGCGGCTGCTGATGATCCTGACTTTTCGGTTCGAGGAGGTCGGACCCGATCATCCGCTCGCGCAGGTAATTGGCGATCTGCCATCGCGGACCGTCGAGCGCGTGCGGCTGCAGCCGCTGTCGCCGCAGGGTGTGGCGACGCTGGCTCGGCTGGCCGGTCGCGTTGAGCCAGATCTTCATCGCCTGACCGCTGGCAATCCGTTCTTTGTGACGGAGATCCTCGCGAGCGACGAGCCGCTCACCAAAGGCATTCCGCCGTCGATCCGCGATGCGGTGTGGTCCCGCCTGTCGCGGCTCGACGAGGAAGACCGCGAGGCGCTGGAGGCGCTCAGCGTCGAGCCCGCCGGCATCGAGCCCTGGCTTGCCGAAGCTTTGCTGGGCCCCGACGCCGAGGTTCTCGTCGACAACTGTGTCGAACGCGGCCTGCTGGTGCGTGACATCAATGGCAACCTCCAGTTCCGGCATGAGCTGGCGCGCCAGTCGACGCTGGAGAGAGTATCGGCGGCGCGGCGACGCAAGCTCCACCGGCAGGTCCTCTCTGCGCTCGATGAGGCTGCTGCGGAGTCTGGTGAGGCTTCGCTATCGCGGCGGGTGCATCACGCAGCAGGGGCAGGCGAGGCAAGGCGCGTGCTGGAACTCGCGCCGCAGGCGGCCGCGCATGCCGCCAGCCTTGGCGCCCACCAGCAGGCCGCCTCCCATCTCGAAACGGCGCTGGAATATGTCGACAAAGCCCCGCAGGAACTCGCTGCCCGGCTTTGCGAGGACTGGGCCTATGAAGCGGGGATAGCTCTCCAGATCGATGACCTCGTCATCGAGCGGCGTCACCGCGCCGTCGAGCTGTGGCGCCAGCTCGGGCGGCTCGACAAGGTTGGCGAGAACCTGCGCTGGCTCGCCCGGTTGCACTGGTATCGGGGCGATTCACAGGAAGCCGGGCAATATGCCGACGAGGCGATCCGCGTGCTCGAAAGCCTTCCTCCGGGGGCGGAACTTGGGATCGCCTATGCGCTTCGCTCGCAACTGCACATGCTGAACGATCGCTTCGCGGAGGCTGTCGGCTGGGGCAACAGGGCGATCGATCTGGCCGAAGCCTTTAACGCTACCGAAACGCTTGCCCACGCGCTCAACACCGTGGCGACGGCGCTGCTGCATTCGGATCAGCCGGGCGGGTGCGAGATGATGGAGCGCAGCCTCGCGCTTGCCCTGCAGCACGGCCATCATGAGCAGGCCGCTCGCGCCTATACGAACTACGGGGAGTATGCCGTTCTTTTCAAGGACTTCCCCCTTGCCGAGCGGCTGCTCGCCGAGGGCATTGCCTACGACACCAAGCACGACCTCGACGCGTGGACGCACTACCTCGTCGGGCGGCTGGCGCAGCTGCGGCTGGAACAGGGGCGGCTCCGCGATGCAGAGACGATTGCGGCGGGCGTGATGAAGCTTGAGCGGCTGACCCTCATCATGCAGCTGCCGGCGCTGCTGGTGCTTGGCCGTGCCCGCACGCGCCTCGGCGAGTCGGATGCTCCGCTCCTTCTGCAGCAGGCACTCAGGAACGCGCTCTCGACCGGCGAGCCGCAATATATCGCGCCGGCGCGGCTTGCGCTCGTCGAAGCTGCCTGGCTGTCAGGCGATCTGGTCGCGGCGCATGAGCAACTGGCGCAGCTTGCCGCAATGGATCTCGATGCCTTCGACCGGTGGGAGTTCGGCGAACTGGTGGTCTGGTGGCAGCGCTGTCACTGCGAGCCGCCGCAGTTCCCCGTCGATCGGGCAGCCCAGCCGCGGCTCATGGAACTGAAGGGCAATCCCGAAGGTGCTGCTGACAAGTGGCTCGGGCTGGGACTTCCTTACGAGGCGGCACTCTCCCTTATGCGGGTCGAAGGCGACGATGCGGAAGTAGCGCTCAGCCGCGCTGCCACCATTTTGCAGGAGCTTGGGGCGACGCCCGCGCTTCGCCTTGCCCGCCGCAAGGCAGAGCTTCTTGGCGTCGCCGACCGGCTGCCGAAGGTGCGGCGGGGGCCATACGCGTCTGCTCGCGCGCACCCGTTCGGCCTTACTCGTCGCGAACTGGAGGTGCTGCGGCTGATGGCCGAGGGTGCGGGCAATCGCGAGATTGCCGCTCGGCTGGTGCGCTCGCCACGCACAATCGAGCATCATGTTTCGGCAGTGCTCACAAAGCTCGGGGCCGCCAACCGCATGGAAGTGATGCTGCGCCTTCGCAACGAGCCCTGGCTGCTGCAGGAGGCCGAGCCGGGCAGGTCCGCGAAATCTGGGTACAGGTCTTCCCGAAAAATGGGGGCTGGCACCGAAGCGCCGCGGCCCAACCCCGCCTAGTCTTCCACTCTGGACAGGCCATCCGCCCAATCAACGGCGGAGGGGAGGACTTGCGGGGCCGCGACATGCGATCAGTAGCTGGTCAGGGTTCTGGTAGGCGTATCGACCAGGTGCTGGTCGCATGTGTGGTTATCATCTGGGGGCTGAGCTGGCCGGTGATGAAATCTTCGGTCGCGATCGTCCCCCCGATCTGGTTCACGGTCATCCGCTACCTCATCGGTGCGTTGGTCCTGTTTGCGATCCTGATCCCCTTCGGCCGCCTGCGGCTGCCCAGCCGTCGCGACCTGCCGGTCGTGCTCAGCGTCGGCCTGTTGCAGATGCTTATGTTCACGGCGCTCGCAGCCTCGGCGCTGCGCATCATGCCGACGGGCCGCGCGGTCGTGCTGGCCTACACCATGCCGCTCTGGGTACTGCCGATCGTTGCGATGTATCCTGGCGGGCGCATCGGCCGCCGGCAACTGTTCGCGGCCGCCCTCGGCCTCTCGGGCATTCTCCTTCTCATTGATGTGGGCGGCTTTCGCGCTTTCGGGCTCGACGGCCTTATTGCCGGCGCGCTGCTGCTGATTGCGGCGCTGTCATGGGCCGTCTGCATGGTCCACATACATCATCATCGCTGGATCGGCGCCGCACTCGACCTCGCGCCGTGGCAAATGGCGCTTGCGACCATCTGCCTGATCCCGCTCGCCTACGCGATGGAAGGCCCACCCGAAGTCTCGTGGCTGCTCGAGCGGTGGGATCACCTCCTCTTCATCGGCATCCTCGCCACCGCCTTCTGCTCATGGGCGGTGGTCGAAGTCGGTACCCGCACCCGCGCCGACGTCGTCTCGATCGTCCTGCTCGGCGTGCCTGCCGTTGGCCTCATAGCTTCGCTCGCGGTTGGTCAGGAAACGCCCACGCCCAGCCTTCTCATCGGCTCGAGTGCAATCCTGGTTGCGATCGCGATGGCAGCGCTGGAGACGGCGGAGGGTTAGAGGTTGCCGCCCACCACTTTTCGCAAGGAGGCTTCGATCTGCCCGCCGCAGTAGGCGTCGCCATAGTCTGCACGTGCTCTTGCGGCCAGTACGCGTAGTGGCGGAAGATCGGAGATGCGGCGAGTCAGGGCGCTGATGTCGGGGGCCGTTTCATCCAGCATCGCCGCGATTTTCGGGAAGCGCTCGCTCATGGTTGACCAGAGTGTGGCCGTGACAATATCGGCGATACCCGGCTCCTTGCCGCCAAAGAGGGCGCCCGAATCAGACGCAAGCCCGTGGCGGTGGCCGGTCACCTCCCAGAAGGTCATCCATCGCTGCAGCCGCGGCACGAACTCGGCCCATTTCTTCTCCGTCCACATCTGCTGCCCGCCCTGAAGCGTGATCTCGTCGATCACGTCGTTGGCGTCGTTGACGATCTTCATCGTCAACGCCCTCAAGGCCGGATCGTGCGGCAACAGGCGGAGCGTATCGCCAAGATAAAGGATGATGGCAGGCATCTGGGCGATCGCGATGTTGTTTGCGTGGTCAACAAGCATCGGCGGCCCCATGAATGGGATCGGCATCTCCTCGACCGTGAGGTTCATCAGCCGACCGATTTCGCCGTCGCCGGCTTCGCGCCAGCTTTTTCCGGCAAAGGCCAGCACGGCGCGGACGAACTGTCCGCGGAATGGCACCGACCAGTAGTAGAGCGTATAGTCTTCCATGAACCGCCTCCTTCGGTCGTAAGACTGCCGACAACGCGCGAGCGGCCAGTCCGTTCAGCAGGCGAACGGGAACCTGCCGCTTGCTCGCTGGTTCTAGGCGGCACCCGCGACCGTCATGAAGGCGCGGGGTTTCACCGGCAGATCGGCACACGAGCCATGCTTGACTACGAGCACGCCCGGCACCAGATGGTCGACACGCAGATTGCGCGGCGCGGCATCCGTGACGAGCGCGTGCTGGAGGCAAGCCTCGCAACGGAGGGTGTGGAGCGCTTGCCCGACAAACTGCTCGATCTGGGTCTTGCGGAACGCATCGATGCGCGAGGCGCCGGGCCCCTGGCGGTGCCTCCCCAAAACCCACGCCCGATCCCAAGACCGCATCCTGAACGCCGGGGCAATTGCCGCATGGACGCCTAGGCCCAGGCTCGCCGACGCGGTGGAAACGCTGCTTGATGCTGGCGAAATTCCGGTCGTCCTGGGCGGCGATTGCACGAGCCTGCTGGGCTCGATGCTCGCGCTTCGACGGCGAGGCCGCTACGGCCTCTTCTTCATTGACGGCCATGCCGACTTCTTTCAGCCCGAGGCGGAACCCAATGGTGAAGGCGCCTCGATGGAGCTTGCTTTCAGCGCGCATGCGCGCATTGCTGACCTCAAGGCCAATAGCCACAGCGTCATCGTCAAGTCGACGGTATCAGCCGGGACCTCGTCGCGCATCCGGGAGGTGATCGCCGAGACCCGCCGCTCGCTCGACTTCAGCGTCGCCTCAAATCCGGAATTTTTGCGTGAGGGCAGCGCAATCGATGACTTCATGTGCCCTGACCGCATCGTGTTCGGCGCCGACGATCCACGCGCCAGCGCAACGCTGCGCGAAATCTACGCACCGCTTGCCAAAACGGGCGTGCCGGTGCTGGCCACGACGACGACCAACGCCGAACTCATCAAGCATGCGGCGAATGCGTTCCTCGCGCTCAAGATCGGCTTCATTAACGACGTCTCGGACCTTTGCGAGCAGGCCGGCGCCGACGTGATGGCGGTGGCGGAAGGCATCGGCCTCGATCGTCGCATAGGCCAGAACTTCCTGACGCCTGGTCCCGGCTTTGGCGGCTCCTGCTTTCCCAAGGACACACGCGCCTTTGCGGCCACTGGCCGCCGCCTCGGTACCCGCCAGGGGCTGGTCGAGCTCCTGATCGAGCGCAACGAGATGCGCAAGCGCCGCCTCGCCGAGCGCATCATCTCGGAAGCAGGGCTTAGGCACGGCGCCCGAGTTGCCGTGCTCGGCCTTGCCTTCAAGGCGGGCACTGATGACGTGCGCGAGTCGCCTGCGCTGCCGATCATCGCTCACCTGCAGCGTTCCGGAATGGTTGTGCGGGCGCATGACCCGCAGGCGGCGCAAAATGCTGCCCGCTTGAACCCCGAACTTGAAATCGCGGAAACCCCTTACGACGCCGCCCGCGGCGCAGACGCGCTTGTCGTGCTGACCGAATGGAGCGACTACGCAAGCCTCGACATGGCCCGTCTCGCCGGGCTGATGCGGCGGCGCTACGTGTTCGACTTTCGTAATATCCTGCCGCTCGATCAGAAGAACCGCGCAGACTTCACCTGTGTTCGCCTCGGCCGCCGCAGCTTCCGCCCTAGCGAAACGAGCCCCGGTAGCACTGGCGCTGCCTACGCCGGACGCTCCGTCGCCGCGCCGCAGGGCTAATTATTTAGTCGTTCAGGACCTGCGACAGAGCGCTGCAGCCCGGCACTTCCAGACGCCATAGATGCGGCTTGAGGCGTGAAACCAGAGTTTTCCGCCGCATCGATCACGCAACAAGTGGCCTCACCTTTAAGCAGACCGGGGCCCGCTCGCCTGAGTCCTATTGAGACAATCGTTACCGCCACATATAAGGCGATTCCACAAGGAGAGGCGGTCTCGTGCGGGGGCCGCCTTTTCAACAGGACGACTTCTCCGTTAGCGTCCTGCCGCAGGGTCAACAGGATTATGCTGTCTTGGCGATCCTCGTGCGGTCATATGGTCACTCTAGCTCTCAGGAGGAACGGCCCTTGAGAATTGGTGCATTACAGGAAGTCTATCCTGGCGAGCAGCGCGTTGCCCTGACGCCCGACAGCGCACGGCAGCTCGAGAAACTCGGCCATGCCTGCTTCGTGGTGGCGGGCGCAGGTGCTGCGGCCGGCATTTCGGACGATGCCTATCGTGCGGCTGGCGTGACGGTGGTGCCGGATGCGGCAGCACTTTTCGGCGAAGTCGATGTGGTGGTGAAGGTTCGCCCGCCGGCCGAAGGAGAGGTGAAACTCTTCCGCAAGGGCCAGACGCTGATCTCGTTCATCTATCCGGCCCAGAGCTCCGAGCTGCTCGAGGAGCTGAAGGAACGCGGCGTCACGACGATCGCGATGGACATGGTGCCGCGCATCTCGCGCGCGCAGAAGATGGACGCGCTGTCGTCGATGGCGAACATCGCCGGCTACCGTGCTGTCATTGAGGCGGGCAACAATTTCGGCCGCTTCTTTACCGGACAGGTGACGGCCGCTGGCAAGATTCCGCCGGCAAAGGTGCTGGTGGTGGGCGCGGGCGTTGCCGGTCTTGCGGCGATCGGTACCTCGGTCAGCCTTGGCGCCATCACCTATGCCTTCGACGTGCGCCCGGAAGTTGCCGAGCAGATCGAGTCGATGGGTGCAGAATTCGTCTTCCTCGAATTTGAGGAAGCGCAAGATGGTGCCGCCACCGGCGGCTATGCGGCGCCCTCGAGCCCCGAGTTCCGGGAAACGCAGCTGGCAAAATTCCGCGAGCTGGCGCCCGACATGGACATCGTCATCACCACGGCTCTGATCCCCGGCCGTCCGGCTCCGGTGCTGTGGACGAAGGACATGGTCGAGGCAATGAAGCCCGGCTCGGTCATCGTCGACCTTGCCGCCGAGCGCGGTGGCAACTGCGAGCTGACCAGGGCCGACGAGCGCGTCGTCACCGACAACGGCGTCGTCATCATCGGCTACACCGACTTCCCGAGCCGCATGGCCTCCCAGGCCTCGATGCTCTACGCCAACAACGTCCGTCACTTCCTTTCGGATCTGACGCCTTCCAAGGACGGCGTCATCGTCCACAACATGGAAGACGACGTCATTCGTGGTGCGACCGTTACCCATGACGGGGCGATCACCTTCCCGCCGCCGCCGCCGAAAGTGCAGGCGATCGCGTCGGTAAAGAAGCAGGAAAAGCCGAAGGAACTCACGCCGGAAGAGCGCCGTGCACAGGAGGCGGAAGCCTTCCGCAAGGCAACGAGGACGCAGGTCGGGCTACTCGCGATCGGCACGATGCTGATCCTGCTGGTCGGCGCCTATGCGCCGCCGAGCTTCATGTCGCACTTCGTGGTGTTCATGCTGGCCTGCTTCGTCGGCTTCCAGGTGATCTGGAACGTCTCGCACTCGCTGCACACGCCGCTGATGGCGGTCACCAATGCGGTGTCCGGCATCATCATCCTCGGCGCCGTTGCGCAGATAGGCTCCTCGTCCTGGATCGTCGCCATCCTCGGTACGATCTCGGTGCTGATCGCGACCATCAACATCGTCGGCGGCTTCCTCGTCACCCGGCGCATGCTCGCCATGTTCCAGAAGTCGTAGAGCGCGGGGAGCTAAGACATGCACAACCTCAAACAGATGTTCGCCCACATCGGCGACCCCGGCATTGTCATTGCGGCCTATATTGCCGCGGCGGTGCTGTTTATCCTCTGCCTTGGCGGACTGTCAGGCCAGGAAAGCGCCAAGCGCGCGGTCTGGTACGGCATTGCCGGCATGGCGCTCGCCGTCTGCGCAGCGATCTTCACGCCGGGCGTCGGCCATCACTGGCTGATCGTGCTGATGCTGATCGCGGGCTCCGTGCTCGGCTATCTGGTGGCGGCGCGCGTACAGATGACCGAGATGCCGCAGCTGGTGGCGGCGCTGCACAGCTTCGTCGGCCTTGCCGCCGTCTTCATCGGCTTTTCGACCCACATCGAGCTTGCCCGCCTCGGCCATGCCATCGGCAATCCGGCGGCACTGCTTGCCCTCGAGCCGCATGAGCTCAGCGCCTTTGCGGTGAAGCTTTTGGCAAAATCCCCGGCCGAGATCGCCATCCTGAAGGTCGAAACCTTCCTTGGCGTCTTCATCGGCGCGGTGACCTTCACCGGCTCCGTCATTGCCTTCGGCAAGCTCGCGGGCAAGGTTGACGGCAAGGCAAAGAAGCTGCCGGGCGGCCATGCGCTCAATGCAGGTGCTGCGATCATCTCGCTGATCCTCCTGATCGTCTATCTGAAGACCGGCTCGTTCTGGGCGCTGTTCCTGATGACGCTGCTCGCCTTCTTCATCGGCTACCATCTGATCATGGGCATCGGCGGCGCCGACATGCCGGTGGTGGTGTCGATGCTGAACTCCTATTCGGGCTGGGCGGCAGCTGCGATCGGCTTCTCGCTCGGCAATGATCTGCTGATCGTCACCGGTGCGCTGGTTGGCTCGTCGGGTGCGATCCTCTCCTACATCATGTGCAAGGCGATGAACCGCTCGTTCATCTCGGTGATCCTCGGCGGCTTCGGCAATACCACGGGCCCGGCGATGGAGATCGAGGGCGAGCAGATCGCGATCGACGCCGAAGGCGTAGCGGCCGCGCTCAACGAGGCAAGCACGATCATCATCGTGCCGGGCTACGGCATGGCAGTGGCGCAGGCACAAGGAGCGGTGAGCGAGCTGACCCGCAAGCTGCGCGCCCGCGGCAAGGAAGTGCGCTTTGCGATCCACCCGGTCGCGGGCCGTCTTCCCGGCCACATGAACGTGCTCCTCGCCGAAGCCAAGGTGCCGTACGACATCGTGCTTGAGATGGACGAGATCAACGACGACTTCCCCGACACCGACGTCGTCATCGTCATCGGCTCGAACGACATCGTCAATCCGGCCGCGCAGGAAGATCCGAACAGCCCGATCGCCGGCATGCCGGTGCTGGAAGTGTGGAAGGCGCGCCACGTCTTTGTCTCCAAGCGCGGCAAGGGTACCGGCTACTCCGGCATCGAGAACCCGCTGTTCTACAAGGAGAACACGCGCATGTTCTACGGTGACGCCAAGGACAGCATCAACGCATTGCTGCCCATGATCGAGTAGGTGAAAACGCCTTCTCAGCCAGCATTACAAATCGCCGTTCCTCACCCGAGGAGCGGCGATTTTTTTTGGATGAATGGTCAGATCAGGGATGTCACCTGACGTGAGGATTAGAGCGGCGCCGCGCGCCACTCACAGCGTCCCGACATAGCCTCGGCTTCAGGCCTGGGGAAGGCGGGGGCTTCTCAAAGCCGTCAGAGAGCAACCCGCTTCGTCGGTACACCAGCCTCACACGTGGCGCTTGGCGCGGAGCGCATCCGTATTGGCGGTGCCCCGCCGCCAACCCTTAGAAATGATACGTCAGCCCGGCGCCGATCAGGTGCGCGTCGCCGTGGCGCGTCCAGGTGCCGCGATAGAAGACGCCGGCTTCAAGCTTCTGGGTGACGTCGACATCGACACGCGCTTCGACGAGCGCCGCATCGACGCCAGGCAGCGAGGAACTGATCGCCATCTCCGGGCCGCCCGCAAAGTGGTGGCGGCTGGTGGAGCCGGCGCCGTGGAGGTTCCTCTGGTACGCAACCGCCACACTCGGCCGCACCCGCATGCCGCCCGGCGTGACATAGGTGGTTCCGGCACGCACGCCCACTTCGAGATCGGTGCGCGAGACGCGGTTGCCGCCGGAATAGAGGTTCGCCGCGCCCGCGCCGCTTTCCCGAAAGCCATCGGTGCGGGCTTCGAAATGCGAGATGCCGACATACGGCTCGACCGAAACGCCGCCGACATCGAAGTTGTAGCCGGCTTCGCCGAAGACCTCGGCCGACCAGCCTGAATAATCGCTGGCGGCAACGCCCTGCAGCGGGCCAACGTCCACTTGCCGCTGCAGCGACGCCTGATGGCGGGCGGCCTGTGCGCCGGCGCGCAGCCGCAGATTGCCCTGCTCGTAGCTGCCGTAGACGCCAAGGCTGGCGGTGTCGACATCGCCGCTGGTGCGGCGCGCCGGGCTCGAGATGTCGCTGCGGCCATAGCCGCCGAAGACGCCGACCGTGACATTCTCGTTCGGCTGGAAGTCGACGCCGCCGATCACCGAGACGCTGCGAATCTCTGCCTCTGCACCATTGCCGTCGCTCTTGCGCCGGTCGCGCGCGCCTTGCGCAGTCGTCCAGACCTGGATGCCGTTGCCGGTGCGCTGGCGCAGCCGCTCAAGCACGGCCCGCCGCGCGTGGTCGCGGGCCGCTGTCATCGTGTCGAGGACATTGGCGTGGCCTTCGCCGGAAAGATTGTCGAACGCCGCGCGCGCGCCGGCCACGTTCGTCGGCAGCACGGCGTCAAAGACGTCGTTGCCGTTGCCCAGTGTCTCGACGGCTTGGGCGGTGGTTCGCTGGTTCGGCGTTTGCGCGACATCCGCGAAGGCGACGTTGTTGCGCTCCAGCCGGACGGAGAGCGTATCCGCGCCGTAGATCAGGTCGGGATCGAGGAAGGCAAAGTCGGCCTCGACCGTATCAAAGGTGCCGTTGATCGTGCCGGCGTGTAGGATCTCGTAGGCTAAGGCAGGGTCGATCGTTCCGGCTGGCCGCAGGTCGAGCCGGCCGCCAAGGGTTGCCGTGCCGCCGACGCTGAGGCCGGCTGCGCCGGGGCCGATATACGCTACCAGCGTGCTGTCGGGAGCGAGCGAAAGATCGCCGAGGACGCTGAGGCCATCGCCGCCATAGAGCGTCCCGGCAATGGCTGCGGACTTAACCTCGCCCGAGCCGGAGAGGGCCGCGTTTTCCGCAACCGAGACAGCCGAGTTCGCGATGCTGCCGTCGACGCGCAGCGCGCCGCCGAGCACGCGGGTAGGACCGAAATAGGCGTTTGTGCCGGCAAGGGTGAGTTCGCCGTTGCCCTGCTTGGTCAGCCCGCCTGTGCCGGTGATCGCGCCGTCGAACCGGGTCGACTGGCCGTTGCCGCCGGTAGTCAGGGTGGCTGTGGCAAGATCAACGGTGCCGGCGCCCGCGAGCGAGCCGATGGTCTGGTCGAAGGCAGCAAGCGAGAGGGTCGCGCCGCCGTCCACGGTATAGGCGGAGCTTGCGGAGAACGTATTTTCCGCTCCGGCCTCGAGCGTGCCTGCCGCAACGCGCGTTGCGCCGGAATAATTGCTCTTGCCTGACAGGTTGAGCGCTCCAGAGTCGCGCTTGACGAGGCCGCCGCCTTGTCCGCCGTCACCGATCGTTCCCGCGAAATCGACAAGCGGTGTGTCGTCGCCGACCGCGAGGGTGCGCTGGCCCAACCGGACATCGCCTGCGCCCGACAGGGAGCCAAGGCCGACATCGTTCGCAGCCGCCGAGATGTCGAGTGCCGCGCCGCTGTCGAGATGCAGCTTCGCCGAGCCGCCATCGGCATTGTCGGCGAAGGTGATCGTCGCCCCCGGCGACATGGTGATCGACGCGGCCCCGGCGCTGGCGCGGCCGGCAAACCGGAGTTCCGCGCCGCCGGAAATCTCTGCCGTGCCCGCCGAGCTGTCGTCTGAAAATGCGATGCGGCTGCCGGCATTGCCGATGATCTCGGCGCTGCCGGCGGTGCTCGCCTCGGAGAAGGCGACCTCGCCGCTCGTGGAGATGAATCCGTCGCCGGCGCTGGCGCGGCCGGCAAAGCGCAGGCTGGAGCTGGCATTGCCGGTAATTGCGCCCGAGTTCAACGAGCTGTTGTCCGTAAAGGTGACCGCGCCGCTGTTCGAAATGAAGCTCGTCGTGCCGCCGCTGGCGCTGCCGGAAAACGCGACCGAACTGCCCTCGTTGTTGACGATCGATGCGCCTTGCAGCGACGCGTTGCCGGAGAAGGTCGTCTGGCCGTTGTTGGTGATCTGGGCAATTTCCGCCCGCGAATTTCCGTCGAAGGCGAGGCTGCCGGTGCCGTTGACGGTGATGACGGCGCGGTTCGCGGTCGAGCTGCCGGAGAAGCGGGTCGCGCCATTGGTTGTGACGAAGGCGGCGCCCGCCGATGCGTTTTCGGAGAAGTTCAGCTCGCCGCCGCCATTGGCGACGATGCGGGAGTCGGCCGCGGTCGATTGCTTGCTGAAGCGGATGCCGCCCCCGTCATTCGCCGTGAGCGACGCAGAGGCGGCCGTCGCGCGGCCCTCGAAGCGGGTCGTGCCGCCATTGTTGATGATGTGGGCCGAGGACGCGGTGGCGTCGTCCCTGAAGATGACCTGCCTGCCCGGTGAGGTTTCCAGCGATGCCGAACCAGCCGAATCGTGGCCGGCGTACACCGTATCCGACGGCTCCATGGCGAAAGGCGTAACGGACTGGGCCCGGGCCGGCGAAACGGATAGGGCGGCGATGCTGGTGCACGCCAGAAGGGCAATCTTGTTCATGGAAATCCGCCGCGAATGTACACGCCACAGCTGCTTGTGTCCGCCGGAGCCGTCAGGCCCCGGTCGCTTCAGGTCTGCTACCACCAATTGTCTGAAGAATCGACAGGTGAAGTCAGATTCCTAGCGCCAGTTGCGGCAGCGGGAGACGGCGTCCGCAAAGCGCGCCTGCCAGGCAGCCGTATCAGCATCCGGTGCCGGCAGGAATTCCTCGCCGTGCTCCGGCCGCGGCAGTTCCGCGCCGATCGCAAGACCGGCGAGCGCCGCGCAGCCGAGGCTGGTGAGCTCCGAGAAGCGGTAGGCGCGGATCGGCCTTTTGGTGACGTCGGCAAGGAAGCGGGTGAAGTAACCGTTGGTGGACAGGCCGCCATCCACCGTCACCGCGACTTCGACCCTGAGCTGCTTGTCGACGGCCCGCAGCACCTCGGACGTGCGCAGTGCTATGCCCTCGAGTGCTGACTGGACGAGGTCTTCGGCCGTCGTCTCGCCGCCCATGCCGATCCACAGGCCCGCGGCGGAGCGGTCCCAGTAGGGGCAGCCAAGTCCGGACAGGGCCGGGACGAAGGCGAGGCCGCGCGAGATCGCGGGGCCATTCGGAAACTCGGACAGGCTGACATTCTGCAGGAGGCCGATGCGACGCAGCCATTCGATGGTCGCACCCGCGTCGTAGACGCCGCCGTCGACGGCGTAGGTGGTTTCGTGCGGCAGGCTCCAGGCGACGGTCGGCAAGAGCCCGAGGTCGGGCGCGCGCAGGATCTGGGTACCCGTGACGGCGAGTGCGAAGGCGCCGGTGCCGAAGGTGATCTTGGCGTCGCCCGGCTTGCGGCAGCCGTGCCCGTAGAGCGCGGCCTGCTGGTCGACGACAGAGGCTGTCAGCGGCACGCCGTTGACCTCGCCCAGCACCTCGCCGGCGGTGAGGCCGATTTCGGGCAGGCATTCCATCGGCACGCCGAACAGACGGCAAAGTTCGGGATCCCACTGCCTGGTTTCGAGGTTCATCAGCGAGGTACGCGAGGCAGTCGTCGTGTCGGTGATGAAGCGGCCGGTGAGGCAGTTGAGAAAATAGGCGTCGGTGGTGCCAAGACGCAGCCGCCCCCTCGCCAGCGCTTCCTTTGCGGCGGGCAGATGCTCGACGATCCACGCGAGCTTGCTGGCCGAGAAATAGGGATCGAGCGGCAGGCCGGCACGCGCAAGCGTGATTTCCTCGGCGCCGTCCTGGCGCAATTTTTCGATCAGGTCGGCGGTGCGGCTGTCCTGCCAGACGATCACCGGGGACAGGGGCTCAAGCGTATCAGAATCCCAGGCAAGGCAGCTTTCGCCCTGGTTGTCGATGCCGATCGCGTCGACCGGACCTGCCGCCTCGATGCAGGCGCGGACATTGGCGAGAAGCTCAAGCGGGTCATGCTCGACGCGCCCGGGACCGGGGTGGATCTGCGCGTGGCGAACCGAATGCCGGATCTCGCGCGAGCCTTCCTCATCCGCCACGAGGACGCGAGAAGAGGTTGTTCCCTGGTCAATTGCAGCTATGCGCATTCCGTTGCCCCGCTCCGGTTGTCTACGTCGGCTCATTTCGTTGGGCTGCGGGCGCCAGTATTTGCCCCTCGTCGTGGGCTTAACGGACCGGCATCCGCAGCGGCACCACGTAGCTCAGGCCACGCCGTCAGTCACGCGGATTTCGCGGTGAGGGGAGGGATCAAGAAGCAAATCCGGGGCGAGAGCGCGCTTAACTTTGAAGGTTTATTAGGTGGTTGCCCGCGCTCGTTGACCATCACCACGGCAGGGAGAATGTCTTGACGTTGGTGTAGGACTTCATCGCCTCGATGACGCCCTCCTTGTAGCCGTTGCCCGAATCCTTGATGCCGCCGAACGGGCTCATCTCGATGCGGTAGCCGGGGACTTCCCAGATGTTGACCGTACCGACCTTGAGGCCGGCAATGTACTTCTGCATGCGGCGGAAGTCGTTGGTGCAGACACCCGAGGAGAGGCCAAAGGCGGTCGAGTTGGAGAGCGCGATCAGCTCGTCATCGTTGTCCGGCGCGCGGATGATCGGCACGATCGGGCCGAAGGTTTCCTCCATCACGAGCTCGGAGGAATGCGGCACGCGGTCGACGACGATCGGCGGCAGGAGCGCACCCTGGCGGCCGGGGTGGTAGAGGATCTCGGCACCGGCTTCGGCGGCCATATACACGCGCTGTTCGAAGAGCGCTGCGGCCCTTTCGTGCACCACGGTGCCGAGCTCGGTCGCCCGGTCCATCGGATCGCCGAACTTCAGCTTCTTCGCGCGCTCGAGCACCAGCGGCACGAAGCGATCGGCGACCTTTTCCTGAACAAGGATGCGCTTGACGGCCGTGCAGCGCTGGCCCGAGTTTTTCGTGGCACCGGCAACGGCAAGGTCGGCGGCCCTGG
>Ga0180222_1000488_pt1 | contig 57172 bp, 64 predicted proteins | sample eDN5th37CKraftOP_FD_151336 | JGI IMG/M metagenome (GOLD analysis project Ga0180222, IMG submission 151336) | Enriched Organic Plus compost microbial communities from Emeryville, California, USA - eDNA 5th pass 37_C Kraft OP (version 2) (version 2) ...
CGCGGTTTCCGGTCCCCCGGGCGGGCAGCAGACCACATCGCCGGCGCGCAACGGATAACGCTCCTTGCCCATGCGCAACTCGCCCGAGCCCTCTAGAATGAAGAACATCTCCTCGTTGGCGCGGTGGTTGTGCAGCGGAAACGCCTTCTTGCGCGGCGGCACGACGGTGACGTTGTAGCCGAGCTTCTGTGCGCCCATGCAGCGCCCGAGGTCCCCGAGCTTGGCCTGATATTCCTCGCGCGCGTTCATGCCGATGGGCCAGCCCGCGTTGTGGCCCCAGGCGCGGAACTCGACGTCGGCAATATTCATGACTGGACGTGGCATGGATGCTCCCCGCGATGATCGCGGAGGGAAACTAGCACCATCCATGGGTTGGCGCACGGTTCGCGCCATCCGCCTCAGGCTGCGTAGATCTCGTCCTCGTCACGACGGCGCCGGCGGCGCCAGCGACCGGGCCGCGGCATGAGGTAGCAGATGTCGTCGAGGAACCCGGACCAGCGCTGCCCGCGCGCCAGCGCGCGGTCGAGCGCCGCCATGGTGCGGGCATTGTCCTCCTCATCGTCGACGAAAACGCGCAGCACGCGCCCGAACAGCATGGCCAGGCCCTGCGCGCGCAGCATGCCTTTGGGGCCGGAGGCGCCAATGCCGGCGGCCGTCAGCATCCATTGATGCGAGTTCACCGCGATCGGATTGATCGCCAGCGCGAGCGCCGGATTGCACGAAACCGAGCGCATCAGCGAGCGCAGTGCTGCGCGATGCGGTGTTAGCGCGTCGAGCCGGCGCATCAGCACATCGAACAGGCGCTCGCGCGGCGGCTCCTCGGCCATGTCGCCGTCGTTGCCCGCGAGGACTTTGCGGTCGATGTCCTTGACGTGCGCGGCGAAGATCCCGAGCGTCGAATTGAAGTGGTCGCGCAGATCGGCGAGCGACACGCCGGCGCGTGCGGCGACCTCGGCGAGGCCGATCTCCTCGAAGCGCTTATCGGCGAGCAGTTCCAGGAACGCCGCGACGATCGCCGCGCGCGCCGCGAGTGGCGGGCTGGCGGAAGCGGCGGCCGGAGCAGGGCGGGACCCGCGTGCGGCGCGGGTCGGTCGGCGGGCCATGGCGACCTCCAATGAAATGGTCGATGACCTAATTTAAGGGTGCGATGGGGGCGGCACCATGGCTCAGGAGCCCAATTCCTTCGACCTCCTGGTCGCAGCCGCGACCGCCCGTTCCATGAGGGGATCGAGCCCGTCGGGGGCCGTCAGCACCTCGATCGCGGCGGCGGTGGTGCCGCCGGGCGAGGTGACGTTCCGGCGCAAAGTGGCGGCCGGCTCGGCCGAGCGGTGGAGCAATTCGCCGGCCCCGGCGACGGTGGCCCGCGCCAGACGCTCCGCCAGATCGGGCGGCAGACCCGCCCTGGCGCCGGCGCGTGCCAGGCATTCCGCCAGCAGGAAGACGTAAGCCGGGCCCGAGCCCGACACGGCTGTCACCGCATCAAGCAGTGCCTCATCGTCCGTCCATTCCACGGCGCCTGCTGCCGCGAGCAGGTCGGTTGCGATCTGTCGCTGGGCGGGCGTGACCGAGCTGTTGGGTACCGCGACGGTGATGCCGCGACCGATCGCGGCCGGCGTGTTCGGCATGCTGCGTACGATCGCCGTGCCCGTCGGCAACGCGGCCTGGAGGAACCCGAGGGTGCGTCCCGCCATGATCGAGATCACGAGCGAGGCGGTGCCCACCAGCGGCCCGACTTCGGCCAGCACCTCCGGCGCCGTCTGCGGCTTCACCGCAACGACGACGACGTCCGCCTGCAGCGCTTCGTGCACCGGATTGAGCCGCAGTCCCTGCGCCGCATGGCGGGCAATCTGGGGCGACGGTTGCGGTTCGACCACGGCCACGCGTTCCGGCGCAAGGCCGCGCGCAAGCCATCCCTCGAGCAGGGCCGCACCCATCTTGCCGGCGCCGACCAGCAGGAGGATGCCGCGAAAATCGCCAAGCGTCGTGTTCACGGCGGCGATTTAAGCCTCGCCGGAGGTCTCGAACAAGGCCGCGTCGAGCGCTTCACGCGCGGTCTTGCCGGCCCAGGTCACGAACTGGAACGCCGGATAATAGCGCTCGCAGGCCGCCACGGCGGTGCCCAGCAGCGCTTCGCACTGCGTGTCGGAGGCCATGCGGACGCCGGCGAGCATCAAGGCCTGGCGGAACATGATCAGCCCGTCCTTGTCCCAGAAATCGAAGTGACCGATCCAGAGCTGCTCGTTGACCTTGCTCACGAGTTCCAGCAATTCGCTGCGGCAGCGAGCCGGCGCCTTGAGATCGAAAGCGCAGGCAAGATGCAGCGCCTCGAGATCGTTCATCCAGGTGAAGGAGAGATGATATTCGGTGAGCCGGCCCGACACGAACAGCGTCACCTCGTCGTCGGTGTCGCGCTCGAATGCCCATGACCGCAGCGTCGCCATCTGCTCGATGACATCCAGCGGATTCGCGGAAGAGGTCTGGCTGATCTCGATGAGTGACATTGCGTGCACCTGCGCTGGCCGCCATGCGGCGATTTTGTCCGAACGTCCGCGACGCCAACGCAACGGCACTGCCATCCTGGCAAAGCGAGCCAATTTGCCGCGGGACAGGTCCGCGACGGCGATTGACTCCCGTTCACCGAATCACTTGCGACGCCGACTATAACCCGGCCGATTCCTCACAGCCAAAGAGCGGATGGTCCTTTGTGCTAGCCGTGATTTGCGGTGATGGCGCAACGTGCGGTGCGCCCCCGTCCACAAGCTAGTGGGAGCGCTCATGCGACAAGTTGACTCAGCGGGCCAACGTGTTGCCTGGGCGCATCACGCGCCGGCACGGAGCAGAGTGCAGGTCAGTCAAAGAGGCTTGATACCGAGCGTTCCTCGGCGGTGCGCGCGATCGCCTCGCCGAGCAGCGTGGCCATCGACAGCACGCGGATGTTCCCGGCCACCCGCACGGCTTCCGTCGGCTGGATCGAGTCGGTGATCACCAGTTCCTTGAGCCGGGAAGCGGTAATGCGTGCGACCGCGCCGCCCGACAGCACGCCATGCGTGATGTAGGCGGAGACGCCCGTGGCCCCATTGGCGATCAGCGCGTCGGCGGCATTGATCAGGGTGCCGCCGGAATCGACGATGTCGTCGACCAGGATGCACTCGTAGCCCTTTACGTCGCCGATGACGTGCATCACCTCGGACTCGCCGGCGCGCTCGCGCCGCTTATCGATGATGGCGAGCGGGGCATTGATGCGCTTGGCGAGCCCGCGGGCGCGCACCACGCCGCCCACGTCAGGCGAGACCACCATCACCTTGCCGACGTCGAACTGCTCGCGGATGTCCCGCACCATGACGGGCGAGGCGAACAGGTTGTCGGTCGGGATATCGAAGAAACCTTGGATCTGTCCGGCATGGAGGTCGACGGTGAGCACTCGATCGGCGCCGGCTCGGGTGATCAGGTTGGCCACGAGCTTGGCCGAAATCGGTGTGCGAGGGCCGGGTTTGCGGTCCTGGCGGGCGTAGCCGAAATAGGGAATCACGGCCGTGATGCGCCGCGCCGACGACCTTCGGAGCGCGTCGATGATGATGAGCAGCTCCATCAGATGGTCATTGGCCGGATAGGACGTCGACTGCAGCACGAACACGTCGGTGCCGCGCACGTTCTCCAGGATCTCGACGAAAATCTCCATGTCCGCGAAGCGCCGGACCTGGGCCTTGGCCAGGGGCAGCTTGAGATGCGCGGCGACTGCCTCCGCCAGCCGCGGATTCGAATTGCCGGCAACGAGCTTGATTGCTCCATTATTGCCAGCCATTGCAGTCTCCCTCAGCCGTTCGCGGCAGGTACTTAGAGCGCCGTCGTCAGGCGTGGCAACTGGTTTTCTGGCATGCCTTGAGCGAATGGTAGCGCCCGCGCGCGCGCGGCGACCGCCCAAACGCCCGGCCAGCGGGTCACCCGGTCAGGGCTGTACATTGCCGAGCGCCGCATGCGCGGTAAAACCGGTCTCGGCGAAGGCCGGCGAGCCCGTTTCGGCAGGCGTCGGGGCCCCCTGCGCCACGAGCGCGGGGGCAGGCGCCGGATCGGAAGGCGTGGCCGGCGCCGGTGGTGCATTCGCCGGCGCGCCAAGGAAGCCCGCAAGCTGGGCCATGCCGGACCTTGCGATGCGGTCCATCATGCTGTCGTCGGCCGCCGCCCAGCCGCCTCGTCCGCCGCCGCCGACTTCTTCGCCGGCAATCCGCAGGGTCCGCTGGCGGTCAGCGTCGTAAATGTCCCAAACCCACGAGATGGTTGTGCTTTTGCCGCGCACGTGGGCGGCCGCATAGCCGCGCACGCGGTATTGCGCGGGTTGCGTGCGCGAGACCACCGCGAGCTGCCGCGCCTCCGCCTCCTGCAGGAGCCTTTGAACCAGCTTGTGGAACTGTCCCTCGGGCAGCCCGTCGATCGACTCGAACGCCACGGTGCCTGGGGGGCCATGGTTCACGAGGCTCGTCGGCGCGCCTGTTGTGGTGCAACCCGCGGACAGGCCAGACACCAGCATCATGGCGGCCATGCCGGCGATCCGGCAGATCAAGCGCGGCGCGGACACGGTCATGGAAAGCACCGTGCAAGGGCACGCAACATCGAAGATCCCCGGGGCGGCCTCGACGCTGGCGGACGCCAGCGCGGAGTCCGTAGCGGCAATCCCCGGTGCCGTCCAGGATAATTAACGAAGCGTTAACCGCGCGGACGGTCACACGAGCATGATCGCGTTGATGTGCCGCCCGTAGTCGGACTCGCCGCGGTGCGTCGCGCGGCGAAAGCTGTAGAAGCGCTTCTCGTCCGCATAGGTGCACACGCCGAGGTCCTCGCATTCGACGCGAGCGCGCGCGAGCCGCGCCACGATGTAACCGGCGAGATCGAACATGGCGTGTCCCGATCGCGCGGCGGGCGCGAAGAAGCGCTTGCTCGGCGGATCGGCGTCCGCGAAGCGCTGGATGAGGTCCTCGCCGACCTCGTAGTTCTCCTGGCGGATCATTGGCCCGAGCGCGGCGATGATCCGCCTGCGCTGTGCGCCGAATTGCTCCATCGCGTCGACGGTGGCTTCGAGCACGCCGGTGAGAGCGCCGCGCCAGCCGGAATGCGCCGCGCCGATCACGCGTGCGTCGACGTCGGCGAACAGCACGGGGCCGCAGTCGGCCGTCGACACGCCGATCGCCAGCGAGGGCACACGCGTGACAATGGCATCGGCTCGCGGGCGCTCGTCGGCCGGCCAAGGCGTGGCGGCGACCACCACGTCGGGTGAATGAATCTGGTAGGCGGTCAGAAGATTGCGCGGGGCACAACCGAGCGCGGCTGCTATGCGGGAACGATTCTCGACTACATGCTCGCGTTCGTCGTTGGAGCCGACGCCACCGTTGAGGCTGGCATAGAGGCCTGTGGAAACGCCGCCTTCTCGCGTGAAGAAACCGTGGCGGATCTCGCCGAAGGCCGACAGCAGTCGCGATTGCAGGAGCATCACCCGGTCCTTCGCGCCGACGGGGTCTTGCCCGATGCACGCGTCACAGCCGCAATAGTTGGCGTGCCGACGCCTAAAGGTCAAATCCGGGGAGCGGGCCGAGTTGCGGCGTCGAGAGGGCGACGGCCTTGAACAGGCGGCCCATGCCGGAGGGTGTGCTGTCGGTCAGCCGGTCGAGCGCGGCCTCGATGTCTCGTGCCTGTGCCGGGCTGGCCTTGCCGCGCAGCAGCGCTGCGCGCTGTACGATGCCGAGGCGCTGCAGGAACAGGCGTTGCTCGACGGGCCCGTGCATCTGCGCGCCTGCCTCGGCTGCGGCTGCGCCCAAGGCCTCGAAGTCGACGTGGGCGGTGAGATCGGCTGTGCCTGGCGCAACCAGCGGGTCGTGGAAGCCGTGGGCGCGCATGGCCTGGAACGTGTCGCCGGTTGCGCTACGCACGTGGCCGTAGTCGATGATCAGGGCTGCGCCACACTGCGAGACGCGCGCCGCCAGCGCGCGGGTCGTGTCCTGGTCGCGCCATTCGAAGATGGCACCTTGCGGTGCGGCGTGCAACGCCGCCGGTACGGCCGAGGGCGGCAGCTCTGTGCCCAACCCAAAACGCAACCGGCCTTCCTCGCCGAGCGTGACGACGCGCTCGCGCCAGCCCTCGCGCCCGCGCACGGCCTGGTGGACGGGCAATGCGTCGAAGAACTCGTTGGCGAGATAGATCGCCGGCGCCTGCGGGACGCTCGCCAGCGCATCGTGCCATGTGATGGGCGTGCTGCTCCCCTCGAGCGCCGTGCGCTGGCGCGCGCGCAAGGCTGGGCTCGTCTCGACGAGATGCACGGCGACAGCCTGAGTGAAGGCAGGCAGCACCTTCGCCGCTCGCAGCGCGTCTGCCATCATTGTGCCGCGACCGGGGCCCAGCTCGACGAGGTTGACCGCCGAGGGTTCGCCCATCATCCGCCAGACCGTGGCTGTCCACAGCCCGATCAGCTCGCCGAACATCTGGCTGATCTCCGGCGCGGTGATGAAGTCGCCGCTTTGTCCCAGCGGATCGCGTGTGACGTAGTAACCGTGTGCGGGGTGGCCGAGGCAGAGCTGCATGTAGTCGGCGACGGTCAGCGCGCCGGCGGTCTCGATCCGGCGGCGGATCTCCTCCTCGAGCGGCGCTGCCATCACGCCGTGCGCGGGCGCCGGCGCAGCGCGAACAGGACGAAACCGATGCCCGCGAGCAGCAGCGGGATCGACAGCAGCATGCCCATGGTCAGGCCACCCCACAGGAAGCCGAGTTGCGGGTCGGGCTCGCGGAAGAACTCGCAGAACGAGCGGGCGAGCGCATAGAAGATTGCGAACAGTCCGATGACGAGCCCCGGCCGTCGGAGTGCGCCCATGCGGATGGCGATCGCCAGCACGATCAGCAGTAACAATCCTTCGGTCGTTGCTTCATAGAGTTGGCTCGGGTGGCGCGGCGCAGGTCCCGCGCCCGGGAACACCATCGCCCACGGCACGTCGGTCGGGCGCCCCCACAGCTCGCCGTTGATGAAGTTGGCGAGGCGCCCGAGAAACAATCCGATCGGCGCGACCGCGCAGGTGAGGTCGCCGAGCGTGAGGAAGGGCACGCTGCGCTTCCATGAGAACAGCGCCACCGCCAGTACGCAGCCAAGGAAGCCGCCGTGGAACGACATGCCGCCTTTCCACACTTCGAGGATTTCGGCCGGGTGCGCCAGGAAGTGCGGGAGGTTGTAGAACAGCACGTAGCCCGTGCGTCCGCCCAGGATGATGCCGAATGTCACCCACACGATGAAGTCGTCGAAGTCGGTGACGGTCAGCGGCGCCCCGCCGCCCCAGTTGCGCTCGCTGCGGATAATGGCGCGTGCATAGACCCAGCCGATCAGAATGCCGGCGATGTAGGAGAGGGCGTACCAGCGGATCGAGAACGGTCCGAACGAGATCAGGATCGGGTCGATGGTCGGGAACGGGAGCACAAAGAGCGGCATCGCACCTCCGCGGCCAGGCGGGTTGGTCGGTTGCGCACCTTGCGGCAGCGCGAGCAGATCGCCATTGTTGTAGCGCTGCTTACGCGAGGCCACGCCCCGGAGACAAGTCATGGTGCAGACGACCAACCGTTTCTTTGACGAGATCGCGCGCCTGATGAACGACGCCACCGGCGTCGCACAGGGCGTGCGGCGTGAGTTTGAGACGATGTTCCGCCAGCAGGCCGAACGTATCCTGCGCGACCTCGACGTCGTGCGGCGGGACGAGTTCGAGGCCGCCAAGGAGATGGCGCGGCTCGCGCGTGAGGAGAACGAGGCGCTCAAGGCCAGAATGGCCGCATTGGAGGCCCGGCTGGAGACTGCGCCCTCCGACAAAACGGCTGGAATCGCCGAGACTTAAGGGGCGAATATCGCGCCGGGTCCGCTCCGCAGCGGCGGAGGCGTTCCTTGCCATTGGCCGCCGCCCTGTCTATAAGCCCGCCTGCGCGGCTCGATTGACACCCCTGGAGGTTGGCCGCGCGCGGGCCGGGCGACCGGCCGTTTGCATTTAACCAGCAACTTCAAGGACTTAATCGATGACGACCGTCAGGGAATTGAAAGCGACGGCGCGTGCCAAGGCCGGCAAGGGGGCCGCAAGGGCTGCGCGTCGCGAGGGCCGTGTGCCCGGCGTGATCTATGGAGACAACAAGCCCCCGCAGCCGATTGCGCTCGACAGCAGCGAGCTGAAGCAGCGCATCTTCGCCGGTCACTTCCTGACGACGCTGTACGATCTCGACGTCGATGGCACCAAGCATCGCGTGATCCCGCGCGACTTCCAGCTCGATCCGGTGCGCGACACGCCGATCCACGTCGACTTCATGCGACTGGGCGAGAATGCGCGCATCCGCGTGCGCATCCCCATCCACGTGATCAACTCGGACCAGTCGCCGGGCGTGAAGCGTGGCGGCGCAGTCAACATCGTGACCCACACCCTCGAGGTGATCTGCGACGCCGACAAGATTCCGGCCGCGATCGAGGTCGACGTGACCGGCCTCGAGATCAACCATTCGCGCCACCTGCGCGATGTGGCGCTGCCGCCGGGCGTTCGCCCGCTCGTGCAGGCTGAGGCAACGTTGGTCACGGTCGTGCCGCCGTCCGGTTACGCGGAAGAGATCAAGGCCGCCGCCGACGCGGCTGCCGCTGCGGCTGCCGCGGCCGCCGCGCCTGCCGCCGGCGCTGCCGCTGCTGCGCCCGCCGAAGGCGGCGCTGCTGCCGGCGGGGCCGCGGAGAAGAAGTAGGCTCGCGCCTCGCCTGGGGTTGACCGATGCGCCTGATCGTCGGGCTTGGAAATCCTGGCCCGCGACACGCCGGCAATCGTCACAACATCGGCTTCATGGCGGTGGAAGCGATCGCGCGCCGCCATGGCCTCGGACCTTGGCGGCGGCGCTTTCAGGGCGTTGCCTGCGAAGGGTCGATCGGGGGCGCGCGCGCCTTGTTGCTGCTGCCAGGCACCTACATGAACGAGTCGGGCCGGGCGGTCGCGGAAGCCGCGCAGTTCTACAAGCTCACCGCCGACGACGTGGTCGTGCTGCATGACGAGATCGACCTGCCGCCTGCCAAGGTCAGGGTGAAGACCGGCGGCGGCATCGCCGGGCACAACGGCCTGCGCTCGGTCAGCGCGCACATCGGCAACGAGTATCGGCGCGTTCGCATCGGCGTCGGCCATCCGGGCGACAAGGAACTCGTGCATGCGCACGTGCTCAGCGATTTCGCCAAGAGCGAGCGCGAGTGGGTGACTGCGCTGTGTGACATCATCGCCGACAACGCCGAGCTTCTCGTGAAGGGGGAGGACGCGGCGTTCCAGAACAAGGTGCATCTGGCCATGCAGGCCAAGGGCCTCTACGGGCCGATAGAGCAGGACAACCCGGGCGCCTGAGCGGCGTGAAGGGCTGACATTCAGGACGGGACCATGGGATTCAAGTGCGGCATCGTGGGGCTGCCGAACGTCGGCAAGTCGACGCTGTTCAATGCGCTCACCGCCACCGCGGCGGCGCAGGCGGCCAACTATCCATTCTGCACGATCGAGCCGAACGTCGGTGACGTGGCTGTGCCCGATCTGCGCCTCGACGAGCTCGCGCGCGTGGGCAAGTCGGCGCAGATCATCCCGACGCGGCTGACCTTCGTCGACATCGCCGGCTTGGTACGAGGGGCTTCGAAAGGTGAGGGGCTCGGCAACCAGTTTCTCGCCAACATCCGCGAGGTGGACGCGGTCGCGCATGTCGTGCGTTGTTTCGAGGACAGTGACGTCACCCACGTCGAAGGGAAGATCGACCCGACCGCCGACATCGAGACGATCGAGACCGAGCTGATGCTGGCCGACCTCGACAGCCTGGAGCGTCGCGTCGACGGTCTCGAAAAGAAGGCGAAGGGCGGCGACAAGGAAGCCCGCGAGACCGTCGACCTCATCAACCGCACCCTTGCGCTGCTGCGCGAGGGCCGGCCGGCACGCCTCGTCGAGCGTAAGCCGGAGGAGGAGAAGACCTTCCGTATGCTCGGGCTACTGTCCTCCAAGCCCGTACTCTATGTATGCAACGTCGACGAGCCCTCGGCCGCGACCGGCAACGCTTTCTCGAGAAAGGTCGAGGAGCGGGCCAAACAAGAGGGCGCGGGCTGCGTCGTGATCTCGGCCAAGATCGAGTCGGAGATCGCGGTCCTGCCGGCGGAGGAGCAGGCCGACTATCTCGACGCGGTGGGTCTCAAGGAGCCTGGCCTCAACCGTTTGATCCGCGCAGGCTACGCCCTGCTCGACCTCGTGACGTTCTTCACGGTCGGGCCGAAGGAGACGCGCGCCTGGACCATCACCCATGGCTCGCGCGCGCCGCAGGCGGCTGGCGTCATCCACACCGACTTCGAGCGCGGCTTCATCCGCGCCGAGACCATCGCCTACAAGGATTACATCGCGCTTGGCGGCGAAGCCGGCGCACGCGAGGCCGGCAAGCTGCGGCTGGAAGGCAAGGACTACATCGTCGCCGACGGCGACGTAATGCATTTCCGTTTCGCGACCTGATCCTTCACATCTCGGCGCGGCTGCGCAGCGCGCCGAGATGTTCGTTCATGCGGAACATCACCAGCACGAACTCGCATCCGATGCGGACGCCGAGGATGGCCGCGAAGGCGGCGAGCAGGCTGATCACGATCGTCACGGCGCCTGCGATCGGGCTGATCTGCATGAGCTGCAGGGCCGACGTGATGCCCCCGAGCGTGGCCAGCAGGATCAGGATCGTCGCCACGCCGTAGAACGTCCGGATAACCGATGGCGTGATGAACCGCTCCCACTGGAACAAGTCGCGGACGTCGAACATGCGCCAATCCCCTCGCTGCTTCGCCGGCGGACGCTGGAGACTGCCCGGCCAAGGCCTGACGGTCAACGGCGTACGGTGAACGTGGCATGTTGCGGGTGTGCATTCGTGCGTGATCGGCGGCGCTCGCCATCGGCGGGCGGCCGCATGGCGGCAATGCCGGCCATCCGGCGGCAATCCTGCCCATGACGCCACGATTGGAATGCGCTATCAGACGTGGGCAGCACTTTATGGGGCACGCGTGTCTAGGACATATTTCGAGGACTTCCAGGTCGGCGACGTCGCCGAATATGGCGACAAGCTCGTCACCGCCGATGAGATCAAGGAATTCGCCGCCGAGTTCGATCCGCAGCCGATGCATCTCGACGAAGAGGCGGCGCGCCATACGATCGTTGGTGGCCTGTGCGCCTCCGGATGGCACACCTGCGCCATGATGATGCGCATCGTCGCCGACGGCTTCGTCCTCAACTCCTCGTCCATGGGGGCGCCCGGCGTCGAGGAGATCCGCTGGCTGGCGCCGGTGCGTCCGGGCGACCGGCTGCGTGTGCGCTCCGAAGTGCTGGAGACGCGCGAGCCGCGCAGCCGTCCGGATTTCGGCTTCGTGCGCATCAAGCTCGACGTGCTCACCGACAAGGACGCCTGCGTGATGACATCGACCAGCACGATGATGTTCGCGCGGCGCACGCCGCGCCATGCGGCGGCCGAGGTGGAGGCGAAGTCGTGAAGTTTTTCGAGGACCTCAAGCCCGGCGACCGACGCGAACTCGGCAGTCACACCTTCACCGCTGAAGAGATTAAAGCCTTCGCCCGCAAGTACGATCCGCAGCTCTTCCACCTCGACGAGGCGGAGGCGGCGCGCTCGCATTTCGGCCGGTTGTGCGCGTCGGGCTGGCACACTGCGGCGGTGTGCATGCGGCTCAACGTGCTATCCAACCGCGCCGACGACGAGGCGCGGCGCGCGCGGGGCGAGCCGGTGGCACGCAGCGGGCCATCGCCCGGCGTACGCGACCTGCGCTGGATTAAGCCGGTCTATGTCGGCGACACCATCACCTACGCGTCGCAGGTGAAGGAGACGCGGCCCGTCTCGCGTCCTGGCTATGGGCTGGTGGTGCACGAGACAACCGGCACCAACCAGAACGGCGAATTGGTCTATTCGGCCCAGGGCGCGGTGTTCGTCGAGCGGCGCGACAAGTAGCGCGGCCGCGTAGGGGGGCGAGGCCGCTTGCGCTGGGCCGGTGCCACGCCTTACCTATGGGGACATGAACCCGCTCAAGCTCATTGCGCTCGACGAGGAAGACCTCTCGGTGATCTCCTGCCACGTCCAGGACGCGGTGGTCACCGTCGGCGAGATCGTCTGGATCCCGGCCGAGCGGCGTCTGGTGATCCCGCTCAACCGCTTCGACTGGGAGAGCGCCGAAAGCGAAACGCCGCAGTTTCGCCGGCGGCGCGCGGCCCTTCGCTTCGAATGCGTCAACGCCTTCAAAGCACGCGGCATCGACCCGGCGGCCAAATCCGCCGTGCTCAATCTGCTGGCGGTGAACTTCGCGCAAGGCGAGGCTCCCAGCGGTACCGTCGAGTTGATGTTCTCGGGCGGCCCGGCGTTGCGGCTCGACGTCGAATGCGTCGAGGCCGAGCTCGCCGATCTCGGGCCGACCTGGACCGCGGCGCACCGGCCCGGACACCCGGAAGAGGGGTCCCAAAGCCGGGGTTGACGCGCCATGCCGCGCGCGCCATTGACCGGGGACGGTCAGGAACCCGCCATGCCCACTCGTCTCGATACGCGCAGCCCCGACTTCGACGGGCGATTCCACGATTTTCTCGGTGCCAAGCGCGAGACCTCGCAGGACGTCGAGGCTGCGGTGCGCGCCATCATCGCCGACGTGGTCGCACGCGGCGACGACGCATTGGTCGAGCTGACGCGCAAGTTCGACCGGCTCGACGTCGACGCCAAGGGCCTGCGCGTCGCTTCCCACGAAATCGAGGCGGCAGCAGGCCAGTGCGATCCCAAGGCGGTTGAGGCGCTGACCCTGGCGCGCGACCGCATCGAGGCCTATCACCGCCGCCAGCTCCCGGCCGACCAGCGTTTCACCGACGTGCTCGGCGTGGAGCTCGGCTACCGCTGGACGGCGGTGGCCGCCGCCGGGCTCTACGTGCCGGGCGGCACCGCCGCCTATCCGTCCTCGGTGCTGATGAACGCAGTGCCCGCCAAGGTCGCCGGCGTGCCGCGCCTGGTGATGGTGGTGCCCGCGCCGGGTGGCACGCTCAATCCCCTGGTGCTGGCGGCGGCCAAGCTTGCGGGTGTCGACGAAATCTATCGCATCGGCGGCGCGCAGGCGGTGGCGGCGCTCGCCTACGGCACCCAGATGATCGCACCCGTGGACAAGATCGTCGGCCCCGGCAACGCCTACGTGGCCGCGGCCAAGCGCCTGGTCTTCGGCAAGGTCGGCATCGACATGATCGCCGGTCCCTCCGAGGTGCTCATCCTGGCCGACGGCGAGGCCAATCCGGACTGGATCGCCGCCGATCTCCTGGCGCAAGCCGAGCACGATGTCGCCGCGCAATCGATTCTGATCACCACCGATGCGGCGCTGGCGGATGCGGTCGAGAAGGCCGTCGCCGGTCAGCTCAAGACCTTGCCGCGCGCCGCCATCGCGGGCGCCTCCTGGCACGATTTTGGCACGATCATTCTCGTGCGCGATTTCGACGAGGCCATTCCATTGGTAGACGCCGTGGCGCCCGAGCACCTCGAGATCATGACCGCGGATGCCGATGCCCTCGCGGGCAAGGTCCGCAACACCGGCGCGATCTTCGTTGGGGCGCATACGCCCGAGGCGATCGGCGATTATGTCGCCGGCTCCAACCACGTGCTCCCGACGGCGCGCTCGGCGCGCTTCTCCTCGGGGCTCGGCGTGTTCGACTTCATGAAGCGAACCTCGATCCTCAAGTGCGGGCCGGACCAGCTCGCGGCGCTGGGCCCGGCGGCGATCGCGCTCGGCGAGGCGGAAGGTCTCGCGGCGCACGCGCGATCCGTGGCGATCCGGCTCAACCGGCGATGAGCGCGAAGCCGCATCCCGCCAAAAACCGCCACCTCGTGAAGGTGACGCTCGACGAAAGTTCCATCGGCAATCCTAATCCGGACGTCGAGCACGAGCGCGCCGTCGCGATCTACGACCTGCTCGAGGAAAACTTCTTCCTGCCGCTCGGTCACGACGAGGGGCCGTTCGCGCTGCATCTCGCCATCGTCGACAAGCGTCTGGTATTCGACGTGCAGCTCAACGATGGCACCACCGTGATCGCGCATCACCTCTCGCTGACCCCGCTGCGCCGCATCGTGAAGGACTACTTCATGGTCTGCGACAGCTACTACCAGGCCATCCGAACTGCTTCCCCGAGCCAGATCGAGGCGATCGACATGGGCCGTCGCGCGCTGCACAACGAGGGCTCCGAGCTCTTGATGGAGCGGCTCAAGGGCAAGATCCGCATGGACATCGACACCGCGCGGCGGCTGTTCACGCTGGTCTGCGTGCTGCATTGGAAGGGCTGACCGATGCAGTCACGTGGACGGCCGCAGGCTGTCTTGTTCGCCTGCGGGCTCAACGCCGTGCGTTCCCCGATGGCGGCCAGCCTCTTCAAGCAGATGTTCGGCGCGAGCGTCTATGTCGGCTCCGCCGGCGTGCGCAAGGGCGAGCTCGATCCCTTTGCCGTTGCGGCGATGGAGGAGATCGGCCACGACATCACCCGCCACAAGCCGATGACCTTCGAGGAACTGGAGGACTGGGAAGGCCTCAACTTCGATCTCATCGTCACGCTCTCCCCGGAGGCGCATCACAAGGCGCTCGACCTGACGCGCAGGATCGCGGCCGACGTCGAATACTGGCCGACGGTGGATCCCACCGGGGTCGAGGGCAGCCGCGAGCAGCGGCTGGACGCGTATCGCGCGGTGCGCGACCAGCTCCTGGCGCGCATCGCCGAGCGCTTCGCAGCGCCGAAGACCGGGAACGAATAGAGCGGTGGCGATTTTGCATGCGCGCCCGGGGGACGATTCGGTTGTGAAAAACCCGCGATTCCGCTACTTTGCGCGCCCATTATGGAGCGGCCAACGCGCGTGGCGCATGGTGGCGAGCAACGCAGAACCAGGAGCCACTGTTGCCGATCGGGTGGCGAGCTTGCAGCCCGCGGACTGGATGATCGATGGCGAAGGAAGAATTGCTGGAATTCCCCGGCGTCGTGACGGAACTGCTGCCGAACGCCACCTTCCGGGTGAAGCTCGAGAACGAGCACGAGATCATCGCCCACACCGCCGGCCGCATGCGCAAGAACCGTATCCGCGTGCTTGCGGGAGACAAGGTGCTGGTCGAGATGACGCCCTACGACCTGACCAAAGGTCGCATCACCTACCGTTTCAAATGAACCCGCGTCCCGCGCAGCGGCCGCGCCATTCCTTCTCATCGAGCGCGACGCAAGCATCATGATCGGCCGTCCCAAACTCGTCCTCGCCTCCGGCTCGCCGCGGCGGCTGGCCCTGATCAACCAGGCCGGTATCGAGCCCGACCTGCTGCTGCCGGCCGATGTCGACGAGACGCCCGTGCGCGGCGAGTTGCCGCGCACCTGCGCCAATCGCCTGGCACGCGCCAAGGCCGAGGCTGCGCTGATCGCTGTGCGCAGCGACGAGGACCTCAAGGGCGCGTTCATCCTGGCCGCCGATACGGTGGTCGCGGTGGGGCGGCGCATCCTGCCGAAGGCGGAGCTGCTCGACGAGGCGGCGCAATGCCTGCGCCTGCTGTCGGGGCGCAATCACCGCGTCTATACCGGCATCTGCCTGGTCACGCCGCGCGAAGGCTTCCGCCAGCGCTTGGTGGAGACGCGCGTGCGCTTCAAGCGCCTCTCGGAGGAGGACATGGAGGCCTACCTCGCCTCGGGCGAGTGGCGCGGCAAGGCCGGCGGCTACGCGGCCCAGGGCCTCGCCGGCAGCTTCATCGTCAAGATGGTCGGCTCCTACACCAATGTCGTCGGCCTGCCGCTCTACGAGACGACGACGATGCTGGCGGGTGAGGGTTATCCGGTGCGCTTCGGCTGGCTCAACGCGGTCTAGACGGCGCTTCGGCTGCGCTTGCGCGTTGTGCCTTTGGCACGACCTTTACACGTCATGGCCGGGTTTGTCCGGGCCATCTACGGCCCGGTCCGACGAGCGGACAGGCATTGCCTCGACTGGCGCCGTGTCGCAGACCCGACTATCTCTCGTCCATGAATTCGAAACCGGCTGCCGTTCCGAACCAATGACCGAAGCGCCAAAAAAGACCTGCCCAATCTGCGGCAAGCCGCAGGAGCAGACGTTCCGGCCGTTCTGCTCGCGCCGCTGCGCCGACGTCGATCTCAATCGCTGGCTGTCGGGGGTCTACGCCGTGCCGGTGACGGAGGACGACGATGAGGATGGCACGCGCGAGAGCCCGCCCGAGCACGGTCGGGAGCATTGACCCGGCTGCCGGCTCAGGGCGGCCTAACCGCCCACGCCGCTGCGATTTTCCCTTGCTGGACAGGGCAGTTGGGAGCCTCTATAACCGCCCGCGCTGCCCGCACGCCCGCCGTGCGGACCGGGCGCCCAGGTAGCTCAGTTGGTAGAGCACGTGACTGAAAATCACGGTGTCGGTGGTTCGATTCCGCCCCTGGGCACCATCCATCTCACGTTCGTTTTCTGAGTGATGGACCGCTTCCGAGGGCGGGCCGTGGCCGCCTGGCGATCGCGCCCGCGCCGGCCATTCCTGATTTCCGCAAATCCGCGATCAAGGTGCTGCCCATCCCGTTCAAGGTGTCGATCGTTTCAGGATGAGCACCTTAAACACCTTAGACATCTTAATCGTCCCGAGCGCGGCGAGGGCCTCGCGCGGGCGCGAACCCATCCGCAAAGGCGCTCGCAGCACATGCGCTTGTCCCAAGGCGCTCAACCCTCCATGCGTGAGCATCTTGGGCACCTTAGCCACGAATCAATGGCTTAGCGCCGGCGCGGCCCCCTAAGGCGCTCGACCTGCTCCAGTGGATGCGACCTGCACCATGGCGGTCGCGGCCCAACATCGCGGGATTTGTCGCGAATTGTTGTCGACCTCCGATCAGAAGTGAAGCCGCGGATTCACGGCCTCTTATGTCCCCCGCGCTTCTATCTGCAATCAGGCCGCACGCGGCCGGCGGCCTGGCACGCGCTGGACAGGGCTGCATTCGGGTTGGCTCCAAGCTCGAGGATACGATGGCTGCCTATCAGACGGAGCGCGCCTCAGCTTCGCCCCCGGTGTGGGTCCGTGTCGTGCTCGGCGCTGTCTTGATCTTCGCCGGACTGGTTGTTGTCTGCGACGTGACGTTCGCTACGATCGTCAGCACGGTCTTCATTGCGGCTACGGCCATCGCGGCGGGGGGGTTCGAGATCGTGCACGCGTTCTGGACGCGCGGATGGGGCGCCCCCGCGTGGCAGGTTCTCCTCGGTGCGCTGTACGTCGTGTTTGGGATGGCGCTCCTCAATCAACCCGCGTCCGGCGGCCTGATCTTCACCTATGTTCTCGGGACGCTGCTCGCGATGTCGGGCTTCATCCGAGTGTTGCTCAGCGTCAGGCGCTGGAACGAGGCGGGCTCGATCATGTTCCTGTCGGGCGTGTTCGGAATGCTGGCCGGTTTGGTCATCCTGACGGGATTTCCCAGAACGGGACTCTGGGTGCTCGCGCTCGTGCTCGGCATCGATCTCGTCGGGCACGGCATCGCATGGCTCAACTACAGTTGGTCCGTGTCGGCACTCCGCAGATCCTGATCGCCGCGGGATTGCCCGAGCTGCTACTTGTTCGATGCCCTCGGCACTGTCCGAAGCGTCCTGCTGCCGAAGTGCGGATGTCGTCCGCCGCGGTGACGCCAATATCGGTGCTTCGTCGTGTCTGCCTGGCCTGTCGTGGTCTTGGCGGTGGCGCTCTGGGGGCTGCTCGATTGGACCTGGGCGACGCTTGAAGGAGCGGCAACGGCGAGCCCGATGATGATCAGAACTCCGGGTAGCGGCCTGATATCCATGAGTACCTCCGTCTCAAAACGATCCGAACATCGATCCCAGGATTAGGACTGCGATAAGCGCGATGATGCAGCTGACGATCACGGTCATGACCATGTCGAGGTAGCTTTCGCGGTGCGTCAGCCCGCTGATCTGCAGTAGCAGCAGCACGGTCCCGTTGTGGGGCAGGGCATCCAGGGTGCCGGCGCTCATGGTCGTAATGCGATGCATCAGATCGGGAGCGATGCCATGTTCGGTGGCCAGACGCATGAAATCTCCGCCGAATGCATTGAGCACGATCGCCATCCCGCCGGAGGCGGTGCCGGTCAGGCCGGCCAGCACATTCATGGCCACCGTTAACGACACCAGCGGGCCTCCCCCGATCGCGAATACCGCGTCGCGCACCATTTCAAATGCCGGCACGGCGGCGACGACTGCGCCGAATCCCACAAGGCTGGCGATCATCAGCATCGGCAGGGCGGCGGAGTTCGCGCCGGCATCGAGACTTTCGCGGGGCGAGGGCAGGCGTTGAAGGTTGACGAGGAGAACAGTGAGGTTCGCCGCCACGAGCGCCACGATGACCGACCAGATGCCGGACACGGCGCCGATCGTGGTCCCGCCCCATCGCGGTTCGGACAGGAACGTAAAGTCGAGCCTCGGGAAGACGACGAGCGACATCAGGAAGTTCGTGACGATCACCACGACGAGTGGAAGGACGGCCATGGCAAAGGTTGGCCCGCGCGCGGCCGGCTTGCCGTGCGGCAGCTCGGCCGGGTCGAAGTCGCCCGCCGGTGCCGCCTGCTCGCGAACCATCTCGGTAATGATGGGCGCCGCCTCCGCTTTGCCGACGTAACCCTCGCCAGCCTTGCGCGCGGCGGCTTCGGCGCGGCCGAGCCACCACATGCCGAAGATGAAGATGATGATGGACGCGATGATGCTCAGCCCGGGGGCCGCGAACGTAGTCGTGCCGAAGTACGGCATCGGAATGGCATTGTTGACCGAAGGCGTTCCCGGCATCACCGACATGGTGAAGGTGAAGGCACCGAGGCCGACGGTCGCCGGCAGCAGGCGGCGCGGAATATCCGCGGCCCGGAACATCTCATGCGCCAGGGGCGCCAGCACGAAGAACGCGACGAACACGCTCACGCCGCCGTAGGTCACGATGGCCGAAGCGGCCACCACCGCAAGCATCGTGCGGCTGGTTCCCAGCTTCTCGGTCAAAGAGCGGGCGATGACGCTGACCGAGCCGCTATCGCCCATCAGCTTTCCGAACAGCCCGCCGAGCAGGAACAAGGGGAACCACTGCGCGACGAACCGCCCCGCTCCGCCCATGAACGTCTGCGTCCAGTGGGCAAGCAGCGGCTCCTGCGAGAACACGGCGACGACGAGCGCCGCCAGTGGGGACACCAGCAGAATGCTCCAGCCCCGGTAGGCAAGCCACATCAGCAGGGCCAGACCAAGCAGTATTCCCAGGAGTCCCATGGTCAACCTTCTTCGGCAGGTTCCAGGATCGATGCTTGAACCGTGGCCTTGTCACCCCGGTCGTATCGTGGCGCCAACCGAACCGCCGCGACGCAGATCACGCGGACGATGCAGGCTCGTCGCTGCCACGGACGGCGGCAGGCACCTCCTTCAGGCATTGTCGCGGCAGCAGGAACAGCCACGTCACGAGCACGAACGGAGCCGTGAGCGCCGGAATGGCGAACGGCGTCAAGGCAACGTTGAGGGCCGACTGGGCGATGACGGTGAACACCGTGGCAAAGGCCGTGTAGACCGCGACGCGCCAGCTCGGCTGATAGAAGACCGTGCCCAGGGCGATCGCCGTCAGCACTGGGCTGAACCCGAGGAGACCACCCGTGATCAGGTCGCTCTCGGCGCCGAAAAGATGTGCCGTCAGCACGGCCAACAGAGCGCCTGCCAGAGCGAAGATGGCTGCAGCCGGCGAGTTCACCGCGAGGCCGGCAAGCAGCAGCAGCGCGGCGGGGCCGCTGCTTTTCAAGAAGACCTGCGAGATGCTTTGCAGCACACCCTGGATCAGGTCGATTAGATGGAAGAGGCTGCCTTCGAACGGCTGGAAGGCGGTGACAACGTTGCCGGAAGGCAGTGCCGTTCCCGTGAGGCCGGAGAAGCCGTATGTGGCCAATAACAGAAGCCAGGTGGTGAGCACGAACGGAAACGTGAGGGCGCCGCCCCATGGCTTCACAACGTTCGTCGTGCCGAGCGTTATGACTACGGAGACGGCCGCTCCCAGGGTCACGTAAATCCAGAGCAGCGGGCCGGGAGCCAGGAACGTCGCCAACGCGAGGCCGACGAGGGTTCCGTTGAATCCGTAGAGGCCGGCGCTTAGTGAGTCGTCATCGGCGCGAAGCCACAGCGCTGTCAGCGTGGCGGCAATCACCCCGATCACGCCGCCAATCGCTACTTGTGGCGCGCCGGATGCATAGGAGCCCCACGCGATTGCGGCGAGGAAGAGCGCCCCCGTCAGCGGATTGTCCTGCAACATCACTTGCGCGATCCCGCGCAAGTTGATGTCTGCGAAGTGCAAAATTCGAGACGATGCACACAGGCGTCTCCATCTCGCCGGAAACCCGTCGATTGCCGTGTTCATCATTGGAGCGCGCATCGCGACTCTCTCGACGTGCGCTGCATGTTGTGCGCTCCGGGACGACTGGTTGTGGCCCGCCCACTGCAATGTCTAGGATTTGAAATTGAAAAATATGGGAAGCGGCGCTGAACAAAGAGAGGAAAAATGAAGGAGCTTACTCAAGAACAATGACGAAAAATGTGGGTGCCAAAGTAAAGCGGAATGAACCGATGCCGCGCGTTCCTCGAAAATGACTTCTTGGCAATGCTGGGGCCTGTCCGACGTGGTCCCTCCAAGAGTCAGGCGCTCGGGCTCAGGAGGTCGGGGCTCAGGAGGTCGGGCGCGGCGGCGTTGAATGATGTGGACACCCGCTAGCGTCGCCGCGCGCTTCGATCATTCGACGACGATCTTCCCGGTCATGTTCGGGTGAAACCGGCAGTAGTAGTCGAACGAGCCCCTCTTGGTGAGGGTGAGGCGCCCGCTCCCCTTTGCCGGAATGCTGACGTCCCAGTCTCGATTGCGTGCGGTGGCCGTGTGCACGAGAACGTCGGTGCTTGCCCACTCGATCGTGTCGCCGACGTGCGCATTGATCTGGGCCGGACTGAACGCGAGCTTCGCCACGCTGACACGGATCGTGTTGCCTGCGCTTGCCAGCGGAACGGCGGCGAACGCCGCCAATCCCGCCAGCACGATTGCCGCAAGGCGCGCCATCAGCGGCTGACCTGCTTGAGCGTCTGCGCGAGGTGCTCGGCATGTTGCTGGTGGCCCTGGAACAGCTTGAGCCCCGTTGAGAGGAAATCCTTCAACTCGCTGTTGGTCGCCGACGGAATGAGCGTGTGTTGCAGGGCGTCGTTGACGGTCTTGTGGAAGGCCACTTCGTTCTCGACATAGGCCCTGTCGAATGCCGCCCCGTTGAGCTTTTCGAGCGCGGAGCGTTTCTCTTCCGCCTGCTTGAGTAGCGCCTTGCTGGTGTCGTTGTCCTGCGGGGTCACCTTGAGCTTCTTCACCAGCGCCAGCGCCTGATCGTTCACCGCCTTGTGGTCGCGCACCATGTCCTGGGCGAAGGCGCGCACCTCCTTGCTCTTCGACTTCTTGAGCGCGAGCTCGGCGGCTTTGATGTCGATCTGCCCGGCGGTATAGGCGATGTGAGCGATCTGCGCGTCGTTGGGCTTGGCGTTCTGCGCGCTGGCGGGAATGCTGGCGAGCGCCAGCCCCGCCAATGCAGCGATAACTTTCAGCATGATGTTTTCTCCGTGTCGGCCGAACTGCCGTACGGAGATTGGATGGAATCCGGCGGCGAAGGTTCCCGCGTTCAGCTCAAGCCGAGACGCATGATCACGGCGTCGGCCACGCGTTCGCACCGGCGCCCCGCGAACGGGAATGCATCGCCCAGCACCGGGCCGACATGCTTTTCCATCTCCTCGCGCAACAGCTTGCGGGCGCGATGCAGGCGGGTCTTCACCGTCTCTGGCCGGAGCTCCAGCATCTCGGCGGTCTCCTCGACGCTCATGCCCTCGATAACCCGCGCGACCAGGACCGTGCGGAATGCGTCCGGCAAGTCATCGATGGCGCGCTCGAGCAGGGCACGGATCTCACGTTGGGCCATGCTGGTCTCGGGATCAGGATTGCTAGTCGGGAACGGAATAATTTCTGCCGCCGGGCCCGGCGAGGGGATGTCCGCAGCGATCACGAGCCGTTGGCGGCGCCGGCGCCCCAAGGCTTCGTTAATGACGATGCGGCTGAGCCACGTTCCGAGCTGCGCTTCGCCGCGGAAGTCCTGCAGATGAGTGAAGGCGCGCAGGTACGCGTCCTGCAAGGCATCCTCGGCTTCGGCATCGTCGCGCAGAATGCTGCGCGCGATGCGGTAGAGCCGCTGATTGTGCTGCTGGATGATGGTCCTCACGGCGCCGGGGTCGCGCCGGCGCGCGCGCTCGATGAGCTCGGTTTCCGAAGAAGTGACTTGGGCGGCAATTCCAAGGGGCATGGTCGCTCCGGACGGTGCTTTGTTGCCATTAGATGGGAGCGGCGTCGAAAGGTTCCCAGCCGATCCAGTATTTTTGTTGCTTTGGCCGGGCGGTTTGGAGCGGCCTGTACTGGAGGGAGGATATCCACTCGTGCCGTTCCTTCTGCGATGCGCGCGAATTGGCGCTCCCTCGGCTTTCCCCGTCGCAATGTGGAAACTGAATTTCGCGCTCGGACGTTGGCAGCATGAAAAGCACCTTGGTGACATCGAAATGCCGGCACGGATCGGCGACTACGCGCTTATCGGGGATTGCGAGACAGCCGCGCTCGTCCATCGAGATGGCTCGATCGAGTGGCTGTGCTGGCCGCGATTCGACTCGCCGGCGTGCTTTTCGGCGCTGCTCGGAAGTGGAGAGCATGGGCGTTGGCGGATGCAAGCCGAGGACGAGGTGCACACGCGTGCGCGGCGATACCGGCCTGATACGCTCATCCTCGAAACCGACATCGAAACGGCGGACGGCGCATGTACCGTCGTGGACTTCATGCCGATGCGCAAGGCGCAATCCGATCTGGTGAGAATTGTCGTGGGGCGGCGCGGTTGTGTGCGGCTGCGGTCCGACATTGCGCTGAGGTTTGACTACGGGCGCTTGGTACCCTGGGTGAAGCAATTGCCCGAAGGGTTCGATGCGATATCCGGCCCCGATGCCGTGACTGCTGCTCTCCCCGTTGAATCAAGCGTTTCGGATGGAAAAATCTGCAGCCGGTTTGACGTGCACGAAGGCGAACGCCTGCACTTTGTCTTGACATACCGGCGCTCGCACGAGACGCCGCCCGGTCCGATCGATGCCGAACGGGCGCTCGGGCAAACCGAGAGCGAATGGCGCGCGTGGGCCTCGCAATGCACGTTCGGAGGAAGGTGGCGCGACATCGTCGTGCGCTCGCTCATCACGATCAAGGCTTTGACCTATGCGCCGACAGGCGGCATCGTGGCGGCCCCGACGACGTCCCTTCCCGAGAAGATCGGGGGTTGCCGGAACTGGGACTACCGCTTCTGCTGGCTGCGCGACGCGACATTCACGCTCCAGTGCTTGTCGCAAGCGGGATATCGCGCGGAGGCTGCGGCTTGGCGCGACTGGCTGCTGCGCGCAGTCGCGGGGATGCCGACCAGCCTGCAGCCGCTTTATGGGATTGCGGGAGAGCACCGCGTCGAGGAATCCGAAATACCCTGGCTGCCCGGATTTGCCCATTCGCATCCCGTGCGTATCGGAAATGCCGCGCATTACCAGCTTCAGCTCGACGTGTTTGGCGAGGTGTTGGACGCGATGCATCAGGCGCGAGAGGCGGGGTTGCCGCCGGAGGAGGCAAGCTGGAGCCTGCAAGCCGCGCTTGTCGATCATCTCGGTTCGTGCTGGCGCCAGCCGGACCGCGGGATTTGGGAAGTCCGCAATGGCGACGCCCTCTTTACACATTCGAAGGTCATGGCCTGGGTCGCGTTTGATCGCGCAATCCGTACCGCAAAGGCGTGTGATTATCATGCACCGCTGGAACGGTGGTCGAGAATACGCAGTGAAATCCACGAACTCGTTTGCCGTGAGGGATTCAACCGGGAGCTCGGGTCGTTCGTCCGCAGCTTCGGATCCGGCGAGCTTGACGCCAGCACCCTGCTGATCCCCATCGTCGGGTTCTTGCCGGCGGACGACCCACGCGTGCGCGGAACCGTCGCCGCGATAGAGGATCGGCTCATGCATGACGGATTCGTTCTTCGATATGACTCGACGGCGGTGGCGGACGGCCTGCCGTCCGGAGAGGGGGCCTTCCTGGCCTGCACCTTCTGGTACGCCGACAATCTCGTGCTTCAGGGCCGGCGACAGCAGGCTGCGGACGTGTTTGAGAGGCTGCTCAAGATCACCAACGACGTAGGATTGTTGCCGGAAGAGTTCAACCCCGCCACGGGCGAGCTGCTTGGCAACTTTCCGCAGGCCTTGTCGCAACTCTCCCTGGTCAACACTGCGTACAATCTCACTCAAACACATGGCCCTGCAGCAAAGCGATCGCGCGGCGGTCACGCTCCGGGCCATTCAGACCGGACTGCCTCGGCCAGCACATAGCTCCAGCAATTCTGCGATGTGCATCGTGCTGCGGCCGGTCGCCTGTTCGATCTGCTCGCGGCAACTGAATCCGTTGGCGAGAATGATCGTGTCTGGCGGGGCGGTCCGAACGCGTGGCAGAAGTACGCGTTCCGCGGCGGTCATGGAGAGCGGGTATTTGTCGCGTTCGAAGCCGAACGAGCCTGCCATCCCGCAGCACCCGGATTTCATGATCTCGTAATCGAGCCCGATCTGATCCAGGACGTATTGTTCTCCGCTCGTCTTGATCACCGCGTGGTGGTGGCAGTGAATCTGGACCAGCGCCGTTCCGGCCCTCGGCGTCAGCCCAGTTATTCCCGCGCGTTCCATGAATTCGCTCAGCAACAGAACCTGCTCCGACAGCCGCTTCGCGCGCTCGTCATCCGGAAACAAGGCGGGGAGTTCGTCCCGGAACGCACTGACGCACGCGGGCTCGAGCCCGATGATTGCAGTCTTGCGCTCGATCTCCGGTTCGAGCGTCTGCAACGTGGTCTGCCAACGGCGTCGCGCGCGGTCGAGCAGGCCCCAGTCGTAGAGCGGGCGTCCGCAGCAGAGCGGGCGCGGCGGGATGGCGACCTCGTATCCGAGCGATCGCATGAGGCGTGTCGCGGCGACGGCCGTTTGCGGCCTGAAGTAGTTGTTGAAAGTGTCGGGCCATAACAAAATGCGTTCGCCCTTAACGTCCGCGCGGTTGCGGCGGAACCATCGGACGAACGGCTCCCGCGCGTAGCGCGGCACGTTCCGTTGTGGCGCGATGCCGCCCACCCACTTGGCCGCGGCTGAGAGTCCCGGCGCATGCAGAATGCCGTTGGCCAGGCGCGGAACCGCGCCGGCGATGCGCGACCATTCGTAGATGGCCCCCATCGAATAAGAGGCGCGCGGTCGCGGCCTGCCTCTGAAATGATGGGCACGGAATTCAGCCTTGTAGGTGGCCATGTCCACGTTCACCGGACAGTCGCTCTTGCAGCCCTTGCAGGACAGGCACAGGTCGAGCGCTTGCTCGACCGCGTCGCTTTGCCAGAGGTCGTCGATCGGCCCGCCGTGCAGCATCTCGAACAATAGGCGGGCACGGCCGCGGGTCGAATGCATTTCCTCGTTTGTCGCCATGTAGCTCGGACACATGACGCCTTTTTCGCTGTCACGCCGCCGGCATGCGCCAACGCCCACGCAGCGGCGCATCGCGTGAGCAAAGCTGCGATCGTCATCGGGAAAGGCGAAATGTGTCGACACCTCGGGCGGGTGATAGGAGGGGCCGGTCCTCAGGTTGGAGACGATCGGAAACGGGTCAACGACCTTGCCCGGGTTCATGCGTCCGTCCGGGTCCCATATTGCCTTGAACTCTCGGAATGCCTGCAAGAGCCGCGGCCCGTACATCCGATCGAGGAGGGCGGCGCGTGCTTGTCCGTCGCCGTGCTCGCCCGACAATGACCCGCCGTGGCTCACGACGAGATCGGCGGCTTCGACCAGAAAGTTTTGCCAGGCGTTGAGGCCGGCTTGCGTGCGCAAGTCGAACGGGATGCGGCAATGGACCAGCCCGTCGCCGAAGTGCCCATATACCGACGCCTCGTAGTTGTACTTGCGGAAGAGGGCCTTCAGCTTGCGCAGATAGTCGCCGAGTTCCTCGCGTGGAACCGCGCTGTCCTCCCAGCCGGGATGGCTTTCGGGGAGCCCGGGAACATGCGCGGTCGCGGCGAGGGCGCTTTCCCGGAGGGTCCAGATCTTTTCCTGCTCTTTCGGTGTGTGGAACAAGTTTGCGGCATGACCCCGCACCCGAGCCCATCCTTGAAGGGCGTCGGCTTGCTCGACGGCCGCGTCGAGGGTATCCGCTCCGAATTCCGCAAGCAGCCATCCGCGACCCGCCGGTAGCAGCTCGGTGCTTTCGACGTGCAAGTGCTTCTTGCGTACGAACTCGATCAGCATCTCGTCGATGCCTTCCAGCCCGATCGGATGAAAATCAAGCACATGCGGAACGGCGTCGGCAGCCTGATACACGTCGTCGAAACCGACGATCGCGAGGACGCGGTGGGACGGGCTCGCAATCAGGTTGAGCGTGGCGCGCAGCACCGTCACGCAGGTACCCTCGGTTCCGACAAGCGCACGCGCCACGTTGAATCCCTTTTCGGGCAGCAACTCGTCGAGGTTCTCGTAGCCCGACACCCGGCGCGGAATCTTCGGGTACTGAGTGCGGAATACGTCGGCGTAGCGCCTGCGGAAATCATCCAGCGCGCGAAAGATCTCCGCGCGGCGGCCGCCGGCCGCCAGATGCTGCTGCAACTGGCGGGCGTCGGTCGGGCCCACCTCCATCCGCACGCCGTCATAGGTGAGGATTTCGAGCGCCTCGACATTGTCCGACGTGCGCCCGGCGCGCACGGAATGCACGCCGCACGAGTTGTTGCCGATCATCCCGCCCAGCGTATTGTGGTCGTGGGTCGCGGGGTCGGGACCGAATGTCAGGTGATGGCGTTCGGATGTCCGGCGCAGATCATCCAGCACGCAGCCCGGCTGGACGTCCGCCAGCCTGGAAATCGCGTCAATCGAGATCACCCGATTGAGATACTTGGAGCAGTCGATAAGGACGGCGACGTTGCACGTCTGGCCCGCCAGACTCGTCCCTCCGCCCCGTAACAGGACCGGCGCATCGAAGCGTCGGCATATCTCGATTGTCTTGACGATATCCTCGGTCGAACGGGGGACGACGACGCCGATCGGGACCTGACGGTAGTTCGAAGCGTCGGTGGCATAAAGCGCCCGACTGCCGGCGTCGAATCTGACCTCGCCGCGAATGGCGCCTCCGCCAAGCGCGCGCTCCAGGGCGTGGTGCGCATCCTCGGGATTGCTGGCGCGTCGCGGTATGTCGCTCTGATCGGACGCTGAACGGTGATCGATCTCAATGACGTGAGTCATCGGCGCTCTCCTCGGTGCGAGTGTCAGCGGGCCAGGCGCGAGGCGTCCTCTCTCTTGAAGACGAGGCCGTGCCCAGGCCGCTGGCAATCGGGTGTGATCAATCCCCCGCTTGGTTCCGGAGCGCCGTCGAAGAGCATCCGCTCGATGCGAACATGGTCATGGAACCACTCGATGTTGCGCACGCCCGGGGCCGAGCAGCAGACCGGAAGGTGCAGCGCTGGCGCCGTGTGGGCGGAGATTGGAACGCTCCAGCTGTCGGCGAGTGTCGCGGCCTTGAGGAAACCGGTGTAGCCGCCGCAGCGCGTCGCGTCGGCCTGCAGCACGTCGACCGAGCCTGCTTCGAGCATGCGCCGGAAATAGAAGTGTTCGTATCCGTATTCGCCGGCGGCGATCTCCAAGCTCGGTCGTGCGCGGTCGCGAAGAAGCCGTAATCCGTCGAGATCGTCGCTCGATACGGGTTCCTCGAACCAGCTCACGCCCATGTCTGCGAATCGATCTGCAAACAGGAGGGCCTGCTTGCGCTGATAGGCTCCGTTCGCGTCCACGTAGAGGCCCGCGTCTTCAATCGCCTCGCGGGCGCCACGCACGCGTGCGAGGTCGCGTTCCGGCGCCATGCCCACCTTCATCTTCACCCAGCGGCAGCCGTCCCGCTCGACCCAACCCGCCAGTTGCTCCTGCAGACGCTCCATGGAGTAGGACGTGAAACCGCCGCTCCCGTAAATCGGAATGGCGTCGCGAGACTGGCCAAGCAGTTGAACCAGCGGCAGCTCGAGCAAGCGGGCTTTAAGGTCCCACAGCGCCACGTCGACCGCCGAGATCGCGCATGCGGAAATGCCGCGCCATCCGATGTTGCGTACGGTTCCGACCATCGCCGACCACAGCTCGGGTATCGCCAGCGCGTCCTTCCCGATCAGGTGCTCGGCGAAATGCGATCGGACGACATTGGCCGCCGAGGCGTCGGCATAGGTATAGCCGGTTCCCCGGTGTGCTTCGGCCTCGATCTCCACGACGACCAGAGTCGTCGATGACCAAGAAAGCGTGCCGTCCGCTTCGGGTGCATCCGTCGGAATGCGGAATGCGTCCGCACTGATGCGCGCGATGACTGGTCCCTCCGCCATTGCCCGCGCTCAGACGATCTCGCGCACCACGTCGGATGCAACCGTCAACGCGATCTTCCCGCGCGCGGGAGTTCCGCGCGCCAGGGATTCGGCAAGATGCGCGACCTGCTTGAGGGTTGCCTTGGGCGGCATCGGCGGCTCGTGTGGATCCACGGTCGCCTCGACCAGCACGGGACCGGGCGTGTTGAGTGCTTGGCGCAGGATCGCGCCGCACGTCGCCGGATCGTCGGCTGCAAAGCTGGCGACGCCAAATCCCTTGGCGACTGCCGCGAAGTCGATCGGCTGAAGGTCGCAGACGTATTCCGGATTGCCCAGGAAGACCATCTGCTCCCATTTGATCTGGCCCAGCGAGTTGTTCTTGATGACGACGATCTTTACGTCGAGGTCGTATTTCACGCAGGTTGCCAACTCGCCGAGCAGCATGGTCAGTCCGCCGTCCCCGACGAACGCCACGACCTGCCGTCCCGGATGCGCCACCGCCGCCGCAATGGCGTAAGGCAGACCGCAGGCCATCGTTGCCAGATTGCCCGAGCAGGAGAACATCATGTTGCCGCGCATCGACAAGTGGCGAGCGATCCAAGTCGTGATCGTGCCGGAATCGGTGGCGACGATGGCGTCATCGGCGACAAGCTTATTGAGTTCGTGCGCCACCACCTGCGGCTTCATGGGCTTGTCCTGCCGCGTTGCTCTTTCCTCGATCAACGCGTTCCAGTCCCGCATTCCAGCCTGCATCTGCTCAAGGAACGAGCGGTCCTCGCGGTAGTCGAGCCGCCGCAGCAACGCCTGCAGAACGTTGCCAGTATCTCCGACGAGGCCCGCTTCGACGGGATAGCGCAACCCGATGCACTGCGGGTCGATGTCGATCTGAACGGCGCGGGCCTGGCCGGGCTTCGGATAGAACTCGATGTAGGGGAAACTGCTGCCGGCGATCAGAAGAGTGTCGCAGCTCTCCATCGCCTCCTGCGCGGGCCTGGTGCCCAGCAGGCCGATTCCACCGGCGGAAAACGGGCTGTCGTCCGGTATTGCGCCCTTGCCGAGCAGCGGCTTGATGATCGGAGCACCCAGGCGTTCCGCAACCGCGAGCAGCGCGTCCCGCGCATCGAGAGCGCCACGCCCAGCGAGAATGGCGGTCTTCGTGCCCTTGTTGAGAATAGAGGCCGCTCGCGCGATCTGGTCGTCGCTTGCCATCCGGGCCGACCTCACCATCAGGTCCGAGACGTGTCGGGGGATATTGCGTTCCGATCGCGTAGCTGACTTCACCGGTTCCGATTGCATGTCGACCGGGATCGTGACATGCGCCACGCCGCGATAGGCGAGGGCCGTTCGGCACGCAAGTTCGACCGCGTTCTCGACGTGGTGCGGCCCCATGATGCGGACGTTATAGACGCTTACGTCCGTGAACAGCTTGTCGAGCTCTACGTCCTGTTGAGTGAAGGTGTGCAGCAGGTCGTGGAACTGGAGTCCGGTGATGGCAAGTACCGGCTGCCGGTCGAGCTTGGCGTCATAGAGCCCATTGAGGAGATGAATGCCGCCCGGTCCTGAGGTGGCGAGGCAGACGCCAAGGCGTCCTGTCCATTTGGCGTAGGCACAGGCGCAGAAGGCGGCTGCTTCCTCGTGACGAACCTGGATGAAGCGGATGCGATCCTGACGCGTGCGTAAGGCTTCGATGACGCCGTTGATGCCGTCTCCGGGGAGGCCGAATATCGTATCGACACCCCAGTCGATCAGCGTTTCGACGAGGATGTCAGCCGCGGTCAGCGAAGCCATATGAGCCGTCCGTTTTGATGCGCGCCCCGCGTGTTCAACCAGCCCTCGCCGTGGGAGTTCCAAACCTTCCGAGCTCACGGAACTTTTGAAGCTTCGGCGTGATTTGAAGTTCATATCGACGACGCGGAGTTCCGATGCAGTACAGGCTGCTGCACGCCGGTGATGGACAGCGCACCTACGCGGTTGTGCTGGCGCAGGGCGATGAGGTTATGAGCTGCCTGCAGGAGTTCGTGACAGCCCAGTCGATTTCCGCTGCGCAGCTCACGGCCATCGGTGCGTTCAGCGATCTGGTGTTGATGTACTTCGATTGGGAGAAGAAGGACTACCTTCGTATTCCCGTGCGGGAGCAAGTCGAGGTCGCATCGCTGATCGGCGACGTTGCCATGGCACCGTCAGGCGAGCCGGCGCTTCACATTCATCTCGTCGTGGGCAAGCGCGATGGCACCGCCATGGCAGGGCATCTCGGACAGGCACATGTCCGCCCTACACTCGAAGTGATCGTTACCGAAACCATGGGCCATCTGCGCAAGGTCAAGGATCCCGCGACCGGGTTGGCGTTGATCTGTCCGGAGGCTTGACGTGGGCGTAATCGGAAAGCGGACGTGGGTCATTCCCGAGGGTTACATCCCGGGAGACAGCGTGAGCGCCGAGCGCGCCCTCGTGTCGCACGAGGCCGCGTGCATGCTCAACCCAGGTGATGAGACCGCCGACATTACGATCATGCTGTATTTTGCCGATGCGCCGCCGGTCGGCCCTTATCGCGTGACCGTGCCGGCGCGCCGGACACTGCATCTGCGCTTCAATGAGCTGTCCGATCCTAGACCCGTTCCGCGCGATACGGACTACGCCTCCGTCATCGAGTCCAGCGTTCCGATCGTCGTCCAGCACACGCGGCTCGATTCGCGCAATCCGTCGATCGCGTTGATGACGACGCTCGCCTATTCCGACGGCTGATGGTGGAGATGACGTGATGAACGCGAGCGGACATCAGATCGTCGTGATCACCGGCGCATCGGCCGGAGTAGGCCGCGCGACCGCGCATCGGTTCGCGCGGTCAGGCGCGCGACTGGGGCTCATCGCGCGCGATCAGGCAGCGCTGGAGGAGGTCAAGGCCGAGGTCGAGCGCATGGGGGGCACAGCCGTGGTGGCGCCGGCGGACGTCGCCAATGCCCAGGCGGTCGGCGCGGCGGCGGACGCCATCGCCGCGCGTTTCGGAAAGATCGACGTCTGGATCAACAATGCGATGGTGACGGTGTTCTCGCCGGTCTGGGAAACGACACCAGAGGAATTCCGACGCGTTACCGAGGTCACGTATCTGGGATACGTGCACGGCACGATGGCCGCGCTACGCCACATGCGGCCGCGTGGCAGTGGCACGATCATTCAGGTCGGCTCGGCACTCGCCTATCGCGGAATCCCCCTACAGGCGGCCTACTGCGGCGCCAAACATGCGATCCGCGGGTTCACGGATTCGCTCCGCGCCGAGTTGATCCACGCGCGCAGTGGCATCAAGCTCACCATCGTCGAGTTGCCGGCCGTGAACACGCCCCAGTTCGATTGGGCGCGCACGCACATGCCGCGTCAGCCTCGGCCGGTTGCTCCCGTGGTCCAGCCCGAGGTGATCGCGCAGGCGGTGTTGCAGGCTGTGCGCCGGCCGAGGCGCGAGTACTGGGTTGGGTGGGCGACGCTCAAAGTGATCCTTGCCAATATGCTGGTGCCTCGCTTTCTCGACTACTATCTGGCGCGGGAGGTGGTCGATGCCCAGGAAACGCGCTTGCCCGTTTCCCCCGGCCGGCGAGACAATCTGATGCAGCCGGTGCACGAACTGCATCGCACCCGGGGCAGCTTCGGCCGCGAAGCGAGCAGCCATGCGGTCATCGCGCCGGGACCGGTGGCGCGCATGATGCCAGTCGCCGCCGGTGCGCTGATGGTCGCCGGGCTGGGCGTGGTTGTGGGTCACGTGCTCGCGAGTGCGACCGACGGTCGCCGGCGATGATGCGGGTGCAGCACGGCGTTCTCTATCCAAATGTGAGCACCTTGCACGCCTTGCAGGAAAATCAATGACTTGGCAGTAGCCGGTCTCCCAAGGCGCTCAAGCTGAATGGAAAAAGGGCCCTTCCCACAAGATGGTGGGCCCTCCCACAAGATGTCGATCATTTCAGAGCCAACACGTTGTGAGAGTTGTGCAAGTTGTGAGCCGTGTCGAGGCGGCTACCGCGCCGCGGTACAATCAATCCCAAATTACCCTGTCTCGCATGGCGCGATGTGCCATAAGGACCGCCGCAATATTTGTCAGCGCGTGCAGGTAATGATTCGTCTCGATAGCATCAGCAAGCAGAACGGCCACCAGCTCCTCTTCATCGAAGCCTCCGCGGCGCTCAATACAGGCGAAAAGGTCGGACTTGTCGGCCCCAACGGGGCTGGCAAGACGACCCTGTTCCGGATGATCTGCGGGCGGGAGCAGCCGGACGAGGGGCAGGTATCGGTCGATCGCGGCGTCACCATCGGCTACTTCAGCCAGGACGTGGGCGAGATGACGGGGCGCAGCGCTGTCGCCGAGGTGATGGACGGGGCCGGGCCCGTCAGTTCGGTCGCGGCCGAACTGCGGGTGCTCGAGGCCGCCATGGCGGATCCGGAGCGGGCCGACGAGATGGATTCCATCGTCGAGTGCTACGGCGAGGTGCAGGCGCGATTCGAGGAACTCGACGGGTATGCGCTCGACGCCCGCGCGCGCGAGGTCCTCGCAGGCCTTGGTTTCAGCGCGGAGATGATGGATGGCGATGTCGGCGCCCTGTCGGGCGGCTGGAAGATGCGCGTCGCGCTTGCGCGCATTCTGCTGATGTCGCCGGACGTCATGCTGCTGGACGAACCGAGCAATCATCTCGACCTCGAAAGCCTGATCTGGCTGGAGGCATTCCTCGAGGGTTACGACGGCGCCTTGCTGATGACCTCGCACGACCGCGAGTTCATGAACCGCATCGTCGGCAAGGTCATCGAGATCGACGGCGGCGCGCTCACGACGTACGCGGGCAACTACGCGTTCTACGAGCAGCAGGTCGCGCTCAATGAAAAGCAGCAGCAGGCGCAGTACGAGCGCCAGCAGGCCATGCTCGCCAAGGAGATCAAGTTCATCGAGCGCTTCAAGGCGCGCGCCTCGCACGCCGCGCAGGTCCAGAGCCGCGTCAAGAAGCTGGAGAAGATCGACCGCGTGGAGCCGCCGCGCCGGCGCCAGACCGTGGCATTCGAGTTCTTGCCGGCGCCGCGTTCGGGCGAGGATGTGGTGACGCTCAAGAACGTGCGCAAAGGCTACGGTAGCCGACGCATCTACGAGCGCCTCGATTTCCAGGTGCGGCGCCGGGAACGCTGGTGCGTCATGGGCGTCAATGGCGCGGGCAAGTCGACGCTGCTCAAGCTGGTGTCGGGTGCGACGGAGCCCGACGACGGAACCGTTGTAGTCGGCGCCAGCGTGCGCATGGGCTATTTCGCGCAGCACGCCATGGACGTTCTGGACGGCGATCGCACAGTGTTCGAGTCGCTGGAGGACTCGTTCCCGCAGGCGGGGCAGGGCTCGCTGCGCGCGCTCGCCGGCTGCTTCGGCTTCTCCGGAGACGATGTCGAGAAGAAATGCCGCGTGCTGTCGGGCGGCGAGAAGGCGCGCCTCGTCATGGCGAAGATGCTGTATGATCCGCCGAATTTCCTGGTGCTGGATGAGCCTACGAACCACCTCGACATGGCGACGAAAGAGATGCTCATCGCGGCACTCTCGAAGTTCGAGGGTGCCATGCTGTTCGTCTCGCACGATCGGCACTTCCTGGCCGCTCTGTCGAACCGTCTGCTGGAGCTGACGCCCGAGGGCATCCAGCAGTACGGCGGCGGCTACACGGAATATGTTGCGCGCACCGGCCAGGAAGCCCCAGGGCTTCGACAGTGAGCGACGGCGGACGTCGCGCCGCCGGCAGACCATTTGGTGACGGTCGCGATCGCACGGCCGTTCGACGATAACCCGTGCGCGGCGGAATGGTTGCGCATGCCCGGTAAGATTTAAGCGTGGTGTTTAGCGGCAATCACGGTCAAGCTGGCGGCTCCGATCAGTCGATCGAGGTCTTGCCGAAGATGCCGGTGCGCCGCGCCGTCGCCGTCCTCATCTTTGCGTTGCTCTGGCACGGTGGCGCGGCCGCCGCGGCGCTCCAGCGCGTGCCGCTCGCCTATCTCGGCGAGACGCGGGCTGGGGACGCAGGGGCGGCCGAAAGCGGCGCGGCGGTCGATGAAGGCCTCGCGGGTGCGCATCTGGGCGTCGCCGACAACAACAGCACGGGCCGTTTCGTCGGATTGGAATTCGAGCTTCTGCCGACACAAGCCGCGGGTCTCGGTCAACTCATTTCGCGACCGTCCGCCGGCGCTCCGGTCACGTTCGCGGTCGCGGACCTGCCGTCAAAAATCCTGGCGACGATTGCGCGGCAGTTTCCCGCGCTCACGTTCATCAACGTCCGCGCGAGAAGCGATAGACTGCGTAACGAGGACTGCGCTGCCAACGTGCTGCACACGATCAGCAGCCGCGCGATGCTCGCCGATGCTCTCGCGCAGTACCTCGTCTGGAAGCGTTGGACGCGTTGGTTCCTCGTCGTGGGCTCATCCGCTGCCGATGCCGCTTACGCCGACGCCGTGCGCCGGGCCGCTGCGAAGTTCGGGGCCTCCATCTCCGCCGAGAAGGCGTGGACCTTCGGCGCGCCGAACGTGCGCGCCGACACCGGGCATGCGACGCTGCAAACCGAGATTCCGGCATTCACGCGCGTCGGCGACTACGACGTCCTCATCGTCGCGGACGAAGAGGACGAGTTCGGCGAGGAACTCGTCGGCCGCACCTTTCTGCCGCGCCCCGTGGCGGGAACGCACGGACTGATTGCGACCACCTGGAGCCGCGTCAATGAGCAATGGGGTGCGCTGCAGCTCCAGCGCAGGTTCGAGAAGGAGTTCAAGCGCGCGATGCGGCCTCGCGATTACGCGGCCTGGCTTGCGGTCCGTGCGATCGGTGAAGCGGCGGTGCGGACCGGGAGCGCGGACGCAGGAACGGTCCGCCAGTACATGCTCGGCCCTGAATTTCTGCTCTCCGGGTTCAAGGGGAGGGGACAAAGCTTTCGTCCATGGGATGGGCAGATGCGCCAGCGCGTCCTGATCGCAGGGCCGCGGCGGCTGGTGTCGGCGTCGCCGCAGCAGGGCTTCCTCCACCGGGTGTCCGAACTGGACACGCTCGGAACCGACAAGGACGAGAGCGCATGCAGACGTTGACACTCGCCCTGGCTGGCGCGCTCCTCGTTCTGAATGGGGCGGCGGCCGCCGAGACGATCTATGTGTCCAACGAGCAGGACAACACGGTGTCTGTCATCGACGCGCACCGGCTCGCCGCGGTGGCGACCATCCCGGTCGGCGGCCGGCCGCGCGGCATTGCGTTCAGCGCGCATTCCGGTCTGCTCTACGTGGCAGTCGGCGACGACAACCGCATCGACGTCGTCGATACCAAAACGCGCAAGGTAATCGGAAGCATTCCGTCCGGGGAAGATCCCGAACTGTTCGCCCTGCACCCGGACGGCAAGCGTCTGTTCGTGAGCAACGAGAATGACAACCTGGTGTCGTCCGTCGATCTCGAGAAAAACAGCGTGCTGGGCACCGTCCAAGTCGGCGTCGAGCCGGAAGGTATCGCCGTGAGCCCGGATGGACGCCTCGTTGCCAACACATCCGAGACGACGAGCATGTTGCATCTCATCGATGCGGCCTCGCTCGAGCTGCTCGACAACGTTCTGGTCGACACGCGGCCGCGCGAAGCCAAGTTCACCCCCGACGGAAAAGCGATCTGGGTGTCGTCGGAGCTGCGCGGCACGGTCACGGTGCTGGCGCGGGAGGACCGCAGAATTCTGAGGCGTATTCGATTTGCCGTTCCGGGCCTACGGCGGGAGCAGATCCAGGCGGTCGGGATCGTCATCACGCGCGACGGAAAGACCGCCTATGTGGCGCTCGGGCCCGCCAACCGCGTCGCTGAGGTTGACGCCAACAGCTTCGACGTTCGCCGCTATTATCTGGTCGGCCAGCGCGTGTGGCACATGGCGCTGTCCTCCGACGAGAAGCGGCTCTACACGGCCAACGGAAATACGAGCGACGTCTCGGTGATCGACCTCGACCGGCAGGAAGTGGTCAAGTCCATTCCCGTCGGACGGAGCCCCTGGGGCGTTGCCGTCGCGCCATGAATGCCGTCGACGTCTGCCACCTCACCCATTCATTCGGGCCACGCCGCGCGCTCGACGACGTCACCTTTTCCGTTCCAGCAGGCGCCTTCGCGGTCCTGCTTGGCCTCAATGGAGCGGGGAAAAGCACGCTGTTCTCCGTGATTACGCGTCTCTACCATTCGCAATCGGGCGAGGTCCGCGTGTTCGGCGCCTCGCTGCGGCGTTCGCCCTTGGCCGCCTTGGCGGAAACGGGTGTCGTGTTCCAGGCGAGCACCCTCGATCTCGATCTGACTATCCGGGAAAACCTGCGCTACCATGGTGCATTGCACGGCTTGTCGCAGCGAGAGACGGACGCACGGCAGGATGACGAACTGCGCCGCGCGGGCCTGCACGAGCGTCTGCACGACAGGGTGCGCTCGCTGTCGGGCGGCTTGAGGCGTCGTGTCGAGCTGGTGCGCGCGCTGCTGCATCGGCCGCGCCTGCTGCTACTTGATGAGCCGACCGTCGGACTGGACGCCGCTGCGCGCCGCGAATTTCTCGCCTATGTCCGCTCGTTGCGGGATCAGCGCCAGGTCACGGTTCTGTGGGCCACGCACCTGATGGACGAAGTCGATGCCGACGACGAGGTGCTTCTTCTGCATCGCGGCCGGTTGGTCAGGCAGGCGTCGGCGGGGCGTCTCGTGCGGGAAACCGAAAGCGGCTCCATCGCGCACGCCTTCGCGGCTCTGACGGGATGAGCTCATGCTGCGTTACACGCGTGCGTTCATCGGTATCATGCGTCGGGAAGGTCTGCGGGTGATCCGTCAGCGCGGCCGGCTGGCAGCCGCGATCGTTCGCCCACTGATTTGGCTCGCCGTATTCGCGGCCGGATTTCGCAACGCGCTCGGACTGTCGATCGCGCCGCCGTATCAGACCTACATCCTCTACGAAGTTTACATCGTGCCGGGTCTCGCCGCGATGATGTTGCTGTTCCACGCCATGCAAACGTCGCTCTCCATGGTGTACGATCGCGAGATGGGATCCATGCGGGTGCTGCTCGTGGCTCCGCTTCCGCGATGGTATCTGCTCGCGGCGCGGTTGACGGCGAGCACCCTCGTTGTGCTGCCGTTGGTTGTCGGCTTTCTTCTTGTCTCGCGCCTCTGGGGCGTTCGGCCGCCCGGATGGGGATATGTGGCGGCGCTGCCGGCGCTTCTGCTGTCGGGGCTGATGCTCGGAGCGTTCGGGCTCCTCGTATCATCGGCGATCCGGCAGCTTGAGAACTTCGCGGGGGTCATGAACTTCGTCATCTTCCCGATGTTCTTTGCGTCAACTGCCCTTTATCCGCTTTGGCGCATCGAGGACGCCAGCATGTGGGTTGCCACCGCTGCGCGGCTCAACCCGTTCACCTATGCCGTCGAGCTCATCCGGTTTGCGCTCTACCTGCGCATGGATTGGCTCTCGGTCGCTGTAGTGACGGGCGCTGCGGTCGTCTTCTTCGGGCTGGCTGTGCTTGGTTACGAGCCCGCAAGGGGATGGGCACTGGCGCGGAACGATAGCTGAGGGACACGGGTTATATTCACCGTACCAGGTCACGAGTGGACGCCCGGCGACAGTATTTGGAGAATGGACGAGGTTCGAATGCGTCTGCGCTTGGTGCTGCTGGCCGGCATCGTCGTTTCCGGCATCGCCCCCGCCGCCGGCGGTGCGCGTGAGCTGCGGGTCTGCGCCGATCCCAACAATCTGCCGTTCTCGAACGCCCAGCGTGAAGGCTTCGAGAACAAGATCGTCGCGCTCGTGGCCGACGAACTCGCGGCGAGCCCCCGCTACCTATGGTGGCCACAGAGGCGCGGCTTCGTGCGCAACACGCTCAAAGCCGGATTGTGCGACGTCGTGCCCGGCGTTCCCAGCAATCTGGAACTGCTTCGCACGACCGAACCCTACTACCGCTCCAGCTATGTCTTCGTATCCCGCATCGGCGGTCCTTCCGTCGCATCACTCGACGATCCGACGCTGCGCGATCTTCGGGTCGGCGTGCAGCTCATCGGAGACGACGGCGCCAATTCCCCGCCGGCCGACGCATTGGCGCGGCGTGGCATCGTCAAGAATGTCCGCGGCTATCCGGTATATGGCAACTATGGCAAGCCGCGTCCCGGCGCGGCGATCGTCGATGCCGTCGTAGCAGGCGATGTGGACGTCGCCGTTGTCTGGGGACCGACGGCGGGCTACTTCGCGCAGCAGGCATCGCGCCAGCTCCGCCTGACGCCCGTGTCGCCTCAGTTCGACGGACCGCAGATGCCGATGGCATTCGACATATCCATGGGAGTCCGCAAGGAGGACCAGGCGCTGCGGGACGAGATCGATTCTGCGATCGAGCACCGGCGCGCCGCCATCGATGCAATCCTCGCCGGCTATTCCGTGCCGCGGCTGGATCGCACGCCCGTGTCGCACCGGTCGCAATGAAGCGCGCCATGGCTTGGTCAGCACGTGGCATGGTCGGCGAAGCAGCGCTTGGCATCGGCGATCGCGTGCCGCCATGCTGCAATTAAGGGCTTCTTGGCGTCTGGCGGAGCCGCTCGCAATTCGGAGTAGGCGTCCATGATTGTCTTGAGCCGCGCACGGATGCGGGGCAGGTCGGTTTTTGCTGCCAGGTCAAAGCCGGAGTCCGGAACATCCAGAACGAGGACGTAGCATTGACGAAGCATGCAAACGATCTCGTCAGCGCTGGTTGTGCCGAGACGGTCCTCAATCCGCTGGTAGACCGAATAATCGCCGGCCCCCTCGGTGGTGAACAGAAAGAACTGCTCGAAGACTCGCTCCAAACCGGCCGCGGTCTCTGCCGCTCGGGCCTCCGCCTGGAGTGTCGGCGGCCAGGCCAAAAGCGAAAGGGCGCACAGGAAGGCGATACGGATCTGGTGCAGGAATCGTGTTGCGGCTTTCGGAACCATGGATTTGTCCCGCCGATCGTCGACCGGTCTCTTTGCTAACACCGCTGTCCGGATCTTGTGCGGTCGCGAAGAGCCACATGGTACGCTGACGTACATCGCGCAAGCGTTCTTCTGCCGACGGCTTGATTGTTGCGGGCCGGACGTGGGAACCCGTTGGGGGGCCGGCCATTTATAGCGCCGTACATCCCTGCTCATCCGACGAGCATGCCGGCGGGAGCGCTGAATGGCATCACTGCAAGGCCTAGCCGTTGCGATGGTCCATCGGAAATTGTTGCTTGCGGTCTTCTTCACGTGCGTTCTCGGCGTTGCCGCGATAGCTCAGACGAGCCCCCCGGCGGCGGACCTCGCGTCACTGCAGCGCGACGACAAGCAATGGGTGATGTCAGGCAAGAACTACAGCGCCACGCGCTTCAGCGGCCTTGACCAGATCAATACGGACAACGTCAAGCAGTTGCGCCTCGCCTGGTCGTTTTCGGTGGGTCCGAGCCGGGGACAGGAGGCAGCTCCCCTCATCATCAACGATACGATGTACGTGGTGGCTCCTTACGCGGGCCCCCATCCCAATCAGGTGTTCGCGCTCGACGCCACGACGGGCGAGTTGAAATGGTCCTACGCGCCCAAGCCCAATTTGGCTGCGCAGGGCGTTGCCTGCTGCGATGTCGTCAACCGCGGCCTCGCCTACGATCAAGGTAAGATTTTCCTCAACACGCTCGATCTCCACTCCGTGGCGCTCGATGCCGAGACCGGCAAAGAGCTCTGGGTCACCAAGCTCGGCGACATCAACCTCGGCGAAACGATCACGATGGCGCCCCTCGTCGTGAGGGGAAAAGTGCTGATCGGAAACAGCGGCGGCGAGATGGGAGTGCGGGGCTGGCTCACCGCGCTCGACGAGAACACAGGCAAGATCGTGTGGCGGGCCTATTCGACGGGGCCGGACGCCGAGGTGCTGATTGGCCCCGACTTCAAGCCGCCTTACGAATGGATGCAAGGTCGCGACATGGGCGTGAAAACTTGGCCATCGGAAGCCTGGCGCCAGGGCGGTGGCACCGCGTGGGGCTTCGTGTCGTACGATCCGGAGCTCAACCTCATCTATTACGGGACGTCCAATCCGGGACCGTGGAATTCAAATCAGCGGCCGGGCGACAATCTCTGGACGGCCACCATCTTCGCGCGGGACCCTGACACCGGATTTGCGAAATGGGCCTATCAGACGTCGCCGCATGACCTCTGGGACCATGATGGCATCAACGAAAGCATCCTCGTCGATCTCGAAATCGACGGCCGGTCGCGCCGCGTGCTCATCCATCCGGGACGGACCGGCTACATGTGGGTCATTGATCGCGCCACGGGGCAGGTGATCTCGGCCGACGCCTACGACCATGTGACGGCCTACACGGGCGTCGATCTCAACACGGGCCGCATTCAGCCGAACGAGGCGCTGCATCCGGCGCTAGGCCGCACTGTCGAGGACGTGTGTCCCGCCCCTCCCGGCGCGAAAGATTGGCAGCCGGCGGCCTGGTCGCCCCGCACGCGATTGCTCTACGTGCCGCACCAGCATCTGTGCGCCAATTTCAAGACATCGGAGGTCGGCTACATCGCCGGCACGCCTTACGTCGGGGCGACCGTTGACATGTATGCCGGCCCCGGCGGGTATCGCGGCGAGTTCATGGCTTGGGACCCGGTCAAACGCACCAAGGTCTGGGCGATCCGCGAGAAGTTTCCGGTGTGGAGCGGCGCGCTCGTAACCGCCGGCGATGTCGCGTTCTACGGAACGATGGACAGGTGGTTCAAGGCGGTGGATGCCCGCAGCGGCACCGTCCTGTGGCAGTTCCGCGCCGGCTCGGGCTTCATCGGCCAGCCTGTCACCTACATGGGCGCGGACGGCGTCCAGTATGTGGCGATCCTGTCCGGGGTGGGCGGCTGGCCGGGCGTAGTCGCCAATGCGGAAGTCGATGCACGGGTCCGGAACTCGGCACTCGGATTTGTCGGCGCGACGCAGGACTTGCCGGCATACACGGTCGGCGGCAGCACGCTCCTCGTTTTCGCTCTCCCGCCGGACGGCGCGCAACGTCCCGCAAGCCCGCCCGGAGCGCGGAGCCCGCCGCAGTAAGCAGGAGCATTCGATGGCTCGCGCAGCGCGTCTTGTGACTGGTCTGGTCGTGCTAGGCGGAGCGGTCGCTGCGATGGGCCTGCTGTCGACGTTCAAACCCAGTGTCTCGATTGCACAGCCAACCCGGCCGGCCGAGCCGGCGGCGGATGCAGGCGCGGCACCTCTCGGCGCGACTGCCCAGGATCGCGTCAATGCACTGGCTGCCGTGCACTCCGGGACGGCCGACGCCAAGCTGTTGCGCATCCCGGTGACGAAGCTGTTCCCGGGGAATGTTTCGACCGCGCCCAAGATCAAGAATCCTATCCAAGGCAACGCTGAAGCCGTCGCACGCGGCATGCGCTATTTCGTCGCTTTCAACTGTGTCGGGTGCCACGCGGCGAATGGTGGTGGCGGAATGGGTCCGTCACTGAGCAACAGCGCCTTCATTTACGGTGGCGATCCCGCGAACATCTATCTCACGATCTACCAGGGACGCCCACGCGGTATGCCTGCCTGGGGCGCGATGCTTGCGGACAACATCATATGGGACCTCGTCGCGTACATCGGCAGCATCAGCAAGCAGCCGTCCCAGCAATGGGGCACGACGGTTTCCGCGACCATGCCGAAGATCGAGCAGGTGCCGGCAGAATATCAAAGCACGCCGGCCCCCTGGAACTACACCGAGACGTTCAGCGATGGCCAGAAGCCGAACCGCGCGAAGTAGCGGGCTGCGCCTCGGTGCAGAGTCACCGATGCGCCGTCACAGCGTGCCGATGGCGATGCTTGGCCGGCTTACGCTGATCGCCGGATGCTGTGGTCCCGCTGCCGCGCGCGCGGACGTGCCGATGACCTATCTTCGGACGTTCGGCGGAATGAAAGGGCTGCAGATCACGGCCCTGACCTGGGGTCTGTTGATCCTGTCGATCGTGGTCGTCGTAATCACCAGCGCGCTGGTCCTCGTTGGAGTTCTGATACGACGCTCCCGCGCGGGCGCCGCCGAGCGCGAGCCGGTCAGTCAGACAGGGAGCGGCGTGCAATGGATCTATATCGGGGTCGGAATCTCGACCGTCGTTCTCGCGGCTGCAATGGTCTGGAACGGCTATACCATCGCCGCAATCAACTCGCCCCCACGCGACCCAAGGCTGACGATCGAGGTTCGCGGCCACCAATGGTGGTGGGAGGTCCGCTATCTGAGCGAAGATCAGTCGCGCATCTTCGAGACCGCCAACGAGATCCACATGCCGGTCGGAGAGCCGGTGCGCTTCAAGGTCTCGACTGCGGACGTCATTCACTCGTTCTGGGTGCCGGCGATCGGCGACAAGATCGACCTGATTCCGAATCAGACCAACACGACGTGGCTCGAAGCCGGCCGGGCCGGCGTGTATCGCGGTCAATGTGCCGAATACTGCGGCGGCCAGCACGCCCACATGGGAATTCTGCTCGTCGCGCAAGAGCCCGCCGACTTCGAGGCTTGGTGGAGGCATCAGCTTACGCCGGTGTCGTCCGCGGATCTGGCCGTCCAAGAAGGGCAACAACAATTCGTCCTGCACTGTGGAGCCTGCCATTCCATTCGCGGCACGAGGGCCGGCGGCCGGCTCGGTCCTGATCTCTCGCATCTCATGAGCAGGCGATCGTTAGGTGCGGCCACGCTGCCAAACACAATCGGACATCTGTCGGGCTGGATTGCCGACCCGCAACGGGTCAAGCCGGGCAACCTCATGCCTACCCTCGATCTCTCGGGGCCCGAGTTGGCCAGCATCCGTGCGTTTCTCGAGGTGCAGAAGTGAGGAGAGCCCCGTGACGGTCGGAACCTACGATCGCGTGCCAGCGCTGGAGACGGGCGGTCATGCGGCCCCTGCCGCATCACAACTCACACGGCTCTGGGAGAGCAAGCCCGGTATCTCAGGCTGGCTGTCAACCGTCGACCACAAGGAACTCGGCAAGCGATATCTCGCGACGGCGTTCATCTTTCTCGCTCTCGGCGGCATTGAAGCGCTCATGATGCGCCTGCAACTGGCGCAGCCGAACCAGCATCTGCTCACGCCGGAACAGTACAACCAGCTGTTCTCGATGCACGGCATCACGATGATCTTCCTATATGCACAGCCGATCCTCTCGGGATTCAGCGTGTATCTCTTTCCGCTGATCCTCGGCACGCGCGACATGGCGTTCCCGCGCATGAATGCCTTCTCATACTGGGTCTATTTGGCCGCCGGGCTGTTCATGTACGCGAGCTTCCTCGTCGGGGCTGCGCCGAACGACGGGTGGTTCAATTACGTGCCTTTCGCGCTCAAGCCGTACAATCCCGGGCCGAACATGGATTTCTATGCGCTCGGGATGATCCTGCTGGGCATTTCCACGACAGCGGGTGCTGCCAACTTCCTCGTCACCATGTTGCGAACGCGCGCGGCGGGGATGTCGATCAATCGCCTGCCGATCCTCACCTGGGGCACGACAACCACCTCGGTGGGCATCCTCTTCTCGATGCCGGCCGTCAGCCTTGCCTTCTTCATGCTTTGGCTGGACCGGCAGTTCGGCACCCACTTCTTCGATTCTACGGCGCGCGGACAGCCGCTGCTCTGGCAGCATCTGTTCTGGATGTTCGCTCACCCGTGGGTCTACATCATCGTGTTGCCCGCCATGGGCATCGTCTCAGACGCGCTTCCCATCTTCTGTCGTCGGCCGCTCGTCGGCTATACGGTCGTCGTCCTCGCAACCATCGCCACGATGGTGATGGGTTTTGGCGTCTGGCTGCATCACATGTTTGCAACCGGCCTTCCGTTCCTGGCGCTCTCGTTCTTCAGCGGCGCCTCGTTCGTCATCACCATTCCAAGTGCCGTCGCGGTATTTGCCTGGATCGCAACGATCTGGACGGGACGCCCGGTGATCACGACCGCGTTTCTGTTCTTCGCGGGCTTCATCTCCATGTTCGTCATCGGCGGCGTGTCCGGCGTCATGACCGCCTCGGTGCCCGCAGACCGCCAATTGACCGACACTTACTTCGTCGTGGCGCACATTCATTACGTGCTGATCGGCATCAACCTCTTCCCAGTCATGGGCGGACTCTACGTCTGGTTCCCGAAAATGACCGGGCGAATGTTGAACGAGCGGCTCGGCCGCTGGAATTTCTGGATGGTGTTCATCGGCTTCAATCTCGCATTTCTGCCGATGCACTGGACCGGGCTCGCGGGAATGCCGCGGCGTATCTACACCTATCCCGATGGGATGGGTTGGGGCACCGTCAACATGGTGACGACCGTGGGTTCGTTCGTCCTCGCACTCGGCGTGCTTCTGCTGCTCATCAACGTTGCGATCAGCCGCCGCCATGGCGCCGTCGCCGGACCCAATCCCTGGGACGGCCCCACGCTCGAATGGACCACGCCGTCGCCGCCGCCCCCCTACAATTTTGCGACCATGCCCGCCGTGGCCAGCCGTCATCCCCTGTGGGAGGACCGCCTGGAAGAAGGAATGGGAAAGTCGTCGTTGCAACGCGGCATGGTCCTGGCGAACGGCAAGGAGATGCTGGCGGTCACGCCGCTCGACGGGCTGCCGGACGCGATCCTCAAGATGCCGGAGGATTCATACAGTCCACTGGTCGCGACGATCCTGATGACCGCCGGGTTCACCGGCCTGCTCCTTCACTGGTGGTGGTTCGCGGGGGCATGCGTGTTCCTTCTGCTGGCGTGTCTGGTGGTGTGGCTATGGCCGGAACGTACGCTCGGTCAGATTGCGGGAGCGCGGCATGTCTGATGCGACCATTCGGCCCGAAGCGCTGCCGGTCGGCAGCATCGGTCGGAAAGCATCGGGTTGGTGGGGGATGCTCACGATCCTCATGACCGAAGGAGCACTCTTCGCCTACCTGCTGTTCAGCTACTACTATTTCGCCGTTCAGTATGGGCGAGGTTTTCTGCCGGACGAACTTCCGAAATTCCGCCTGTCTCTTCCCGATACGATCATCCTGCTCATCAGCAGCGTATTTGTCTGGTGGGGCGAACGCGGCGCGAAGCGGGGCGCTAACTTACAGCTCGTGTTCGGGCTGCTGGGCACCTTGATCCTCGGCGTGGTGTTCGTCGGGGTGCAGCTTCTCGAATGGCGTGACAAGCCCTTTACGATCGGCTCGAGCTCCTATGCGTCGCTGTATTTCACCATCACCGGGTTCCATATGGCGCACGTGATCGCCGGACTCATCATGCTGAGCGCTGTGATGGTGTGGTCACTGCTGCGCTATTTCGACGCCGAGCGCAATTCGCCTGTATCGATCGCGGCGGTGTATTGGCATTTCGTCGATATCGTCTGGCTGATTGTGTTCTTCACCATCTACGTCACGCCGCGCCTCTGGTGAACCATGGCTGAGCCGATCAGGAACACCTACAGGGTAGATCATCCGGCGCCGCACGGGCATGCCGTCGCGCGCCGGGTGTTGTTCGGTGCGCTTCTGGCGGGGCCAGTCGCTTGGACGGCGCAGCTGACGATCAGCTACGGGCTGTCGAGCTACGCCTGCTTCCCGCGGGCGCATCCGCTGGCTTCGGCGTTGCCGGGCTGGGGCTGGGTCTGGCCCGCGGCGCTGGCGATCAACATTGCCGCGCTGGCGGTGGCCGTCGCTGCGATCGTCGTGTCTTTTCGAAGCTGGCAGCGAGCCAGCGAAGAGGCGCCTGGAGGGCACCTCCAACTGATCGAGAGCGGGGAGGGGCGTACACGCTTTCTCGCGGTGTGGGGCATCTGGTCCGGCGTCTGGTTCGCGGTCGGCATTCTCTTCAACACCATCGGCGTTTTGTGGGTGCCCCTATGCGGCAGTTGATGACATGGACGGCGGCGGACGAAGACGGGACGTTAGCGCGCGTGCTGCCTACGATGGCTTTCGCCTTGCTGGCATTCGGAGCTGCAACGGTTCTTGCCGGATGCCAGGAGATCACGGATGGCGCGTCGGCCTCTCCGGCGTTGGATCTGCCGTTCGACGGAAACCCCAAGCGGGGAGCTACCGAGATCGTGGAGGTGGGATGCGGTTCATGTCACACCATTCCTGGAGTTGCCGGCGCAAACGGGCTCGTCGGGCCACCGCTGAACAAGATGGGCCGTCGCGTGTTTGTCGCCGGCCTCCTACCGAACACCCCGGACAACATGATGCGCTGGCTGCGCAATCCCCAGGCAATCGTTCCCGGCAATGCGATGCCGAACATGCACCTGCAGGAGCAGCAGATCCGCGACATCACCGCCTACCTCTACACGCTGAGGTGACGGCATGGACGGTCGCCACGAAGGCTATCCGGGACCTGTCCAGCGCGGGCGCGCACTAGGGATGCTCGCGCTGCGCGTCGCCCGTGAGACGACCGAACCGGTGACGGCGATCGCGTGCGTGCTGAGCGCAACGGGTTGGACCCTGATGTGGGCCGAATCGCTGTCGCTCGTTCACATCATGCCGGCGTGGCTGGCAGCGATGTGCTGGGCGGCGGGACTCGGGCTCATTCCTTTTGGTCGGCCTGCACCTCAAACCGTATCGACCAAAGCCGGCCCGGCAACGACCTCCATGATCGATCCATGACGGAGCGGACCATGTGCAATCGCGCGTACTCTCTTGTTGTCGGGGCTCTTGTGATGAGTGGGTTGGTCGTAACACCGGCCGCCGCAGCGGACTGTGCCGTGACGCACGATCAGCTCACGCAGGCTTTGCGCGCGAGCGTGAAACCGGCCGGCGGGCCGGAAAACGGAGGATTTGAGAACCACGAGTGGGCCGCCGCCGTCGACCGCAACGGTATGGTGTGTGCGGTCACGTTCAGCGGCAAGACAGTGCAGGACCAATGGCTGGGGAGCCGGGCGATCGCGGCGGAAAAGGCCACGACCGCCAATGCGCTGAGCCTCAAGACGTTCGCGCTCTCCACCGCTAACCTTTATGCTGGCGCCCAGCCCGCCGGCTTTCTCTTTGGCTTGGGCGAGACAAATCCCGCCTCGCCGGCGGTTCTCTATGCCGGGGATTCCAACGCATTCGGCTCCGCATCCGATCCCATGGTCGGAAAAATCTCGGGCGGTGTGGTCGTGTTCGGAGGCGGGTTGGCCCTTTATGGCGAGGCGGGTCTGGTGGGAGGTCTCGGGGTAAGTGGCGACAGTTCGTGCGCGGACCACAATGTGGCTTGGCGTGTGCGCCATGCGCTGGGTCTCGACCACGTGCCGGCCGGAGTCAGCCCCGACAAGACCGACGCGATCATCTACGACATGCAGCCGGACAAGACGAGCGCATCGGGGTTCGGGCATCCCAAATGCAAGGGATCGGAGGCGGAAATCGCAGAGCAGATCCATGCAGGTTACGTGCCGCGATGGGCAAAGGCCATGAAATGATGCAGATGCAGGGAAATGATGCAGATGCAGGTTGAAGCGCGCCTGCCAAAGGTGGGCGGCGCACGAACGAGCCCATCTCCGAAAGTTTAAAGATTACCGTGGCGGAACGGCGACTGCAGCTGTTCCGCCGTTGCGTACCGTGCGAGAGCGGCCGTTCGCTTGCCTGCGACGAACTCTCGTGCCGGCACGGTCACAAGCGTATTGGCCAGATCGAGAAATCCGAACAAGTCGACCACGCCACCGACTTTAAGAACCGCCTGCGCCTCGCCGTTGTGTTCGCGCACCGCGGCGAGTTTTCCTATCTTCTGACCCTTTCCGTTGATCACCTGAATTCCGGTGTCATTTTCGACGAGCGGCTGAATTGGCCCTCTGGCGGCGGGGCGCGGGTCCTGCAGTGCCTTGCTGGCCTCCCGCAGGATCTGCGCGGCAGTCGGCGGGTCGCCATTCTGAAGCGCGTGGCGAGCGGCCTCAACGGCCGGCAGCGGGTCGTCGGAACCCAGCCACGGAGCGGCTTCGTGCAGCACCCGGGCCAGTCGCCGCGAGTCATCAAGCGCGGTGGTTGCTCGCATGCGTTCGTCATCGACCTGAAGCGCCCGCGCGGACTCGTTCATCCGACCTGCCAAGCCCTCGACGAGCGCCCCCAGCGGACTGGAAGACGTCGGATCGGCGGATTGGACCAACGGCGCCGCGCTCTGCTGGGCAGTGATTGGTGCCGCCGATGCGACCACGATCATGACGGCTGCAATGTGCGCGGTGGTCTGTCGGATTGAAGGTGTCATGCTCATAAGTACCTCCCGGCTAGCCGGCGGCCGACTGGTACTGCTGCGCGCGCGAGTCGCGGCGACGGTCCATCTTCTCAAGCATGTGCTCGTGACCTTGGCCGTGTTTCCAGCCAATGGCGACCAGCCACCAGTTCATAGGATACGTCAGGACAAACCCGGCCATCAGTCCGAGCGCACCGAACGTCCAGAACGCGAACGTGTCGGGCTTCGGTTGCATGCCGACCACGGCCGGGGTCACAAAGCGCATCACGAGACCCATGCCAATCATCACCGTGATCATCGAAAAGAACTCGGCGCGACCGCCCTTCCAGAGGGATATCGGCCATGAATTGCCGTGAAGGCGCATCGCCCACGTCTGAAAAATGAACCAGCCGAACAGATAGCCGACGAGATACTCGAACCAGAACTCTTGCCAGAAACTCAAGCCCCACACGCGGGCCAGCACCATGGCCGTCATGATTCCGAGCCCATCGCCCCCGACGCAATGCGTGGCTGAGGCGATTATCTTACGCCAAACAGGCTTTGAATATTGGGTGAAGCGGCGCATCTTCGCGTGGCGGTCGCGATACGTGGCGATATCGAATGGGCGGGATGTGGCCAGATAGAGCGCGACCCCGACAATGGAGAAAAAGAAGATGATGATCGGCCAAGCTACCTTCAGGGGCGGGTTGAGGGCGCTGTTGGCAGTCTGGCTATCGTAGATCACCAGCAGGACGCTGATCGCGCTCACGGCATACCAAGCGATTGCAAAATGCGCGTCGGCCATCCACTGCAATGAGACGGCGAGGAAATCGAGGAATTGCATGGCTTGGCTCAAGTTGCTGACGCGCTAAGGGCACCGACCTTTCGCCGACGTGCGCGTTCCAAGCCGTGCGTGCGATGGCGTACAGGCGAAAGCTCGGACGTCTCTGTCCGCATCATGATGACGAGCGATGCGACGTCGGATTGATCCATACACCGTCGAACGTGATCTCCGCGCCTTCCCGAAAGCGGTTACCGTTTTTCCGGTCGTGGCGAGCGAACGTAGGTGCTCGAAATCGCACATTGATGCGGTATCGTCCGGGCTTGGGGAGATGCCAGTTTCTCCCATAATGATAGACGTAAGGATGCCAAAGCAATGGATGCGTGTGCGACCCGAGGATCGCACCACCTTGCTCGCTGATGGTCACGATGACGTCCAGGGCCGGAATGAAACGACCGTCCGCCGCATCGCGGACGGCGATTTCCACGTGGACGTTCTCGCCGTCAGGCTCCTGCCATTCGAGGCCGCCCTCTCTGGAAATATACAAACCTTCAGCAGCCTCGACCGCATACCCGATTAGGTATTCTCCGCATGCGAGCTCCTGTCCCTCGTCCGCGACGTTCTCGATCATGTGCCGAAGCGTTTGCCCCAGCGCCTCCCCTTGTGCGCGACCAAGAGCGAGGCCCTCGCGATCACCTTCCTCGCTCGGCCGGAGAGCATGTTCGGTCATCTTATGCGGTCCGCCAAATCAGCTTCGGTTGCCCGGCTCGTGATAGCGAGTGTCGAACGTATCGTTGCCGCAGTGGGGACAACGCGGGATTTTATCGCCCGCGGTCACGTGCGTTTGCTGGTGGCAGCGCGCGCACCGGAAGTCTCCGGTCTCCCGCGCCGTTTCGCCGGAATGAGCTGCCATAGGACTGTCTTCCGTTGCGGCGGTGGGTCATCGCTCGCGCCGACCGTGGCGGCGACGAACGGCTGTCGGGCGCCGGCTATGAGGCAACAGCACGGGCCCCGCCGGGTTCCGCCATCCGTGTATGTGTGCGTGCGAGAGCGGACATAACGTCGCGTCACCTTCCGCGGCCAGCCAAGCCTGTGGTTCGCAGGGACTTGGTGATCAGCGCGCGACGCGAAACCGGCGTGCCGGTAGCTCGTTGGAGTGCCGGCGCAAGCCGCGTGGCGGGGCGGAGCAAAGGAGTAGCCGATGAAACCGCTCGTCGTGGCAGTGCTGGCAGGTGCGATGCTGCCTGGCGTTGTTCTGGCCCAGCAGCGACATGGTCATCCGCCGGAACACGCTCAACTCCATAAAGACTTCTATTCGAAGCTCGCGCGTCCCGACGTTCCGGCCGGCGCCGCGTGGGCGCAAAAATCATGTTGCTCGAATCGCGACTGTCGTCCCGTGCAGGCTCGCTTCAGCAGCGGGGCGTGGGAATTCCTGGGAGCGGATGGCTGGCGCCGCGTGCCGCCCCGCAAGTTGCTTGACGTGCAATCGCCCGATACGCGCGCGCACGCGTGCGTCTCTCCCGGGACGCGCGAAATCCTCTGTTTCGTAAAGCCGGGCTTCGCGTTCTAGAGCACCAGCCGAGCACCTCCCCGGACAGGACGGCCGTCCCTAGGTGCGCAGCGGCATGCCGCGCGCGAAGCGCTGACGTCCATACATAAACGGTCCGTCACTGTACGTTTCGACCCGCCCCGCCGCAACGAAGACGCCGACGCGAGCTTGTCCCACGGGCACACCAACCGAGGAGATCGATATGAGCTTTGCGAAGTTGTCTATCGGTGCCTGCCTCCTGCTGTCTTCGACAGCGCTGGCTGGCGCCGTACCGGCCACAGCAACCACTGACCTCAATGTCAGGTCTGGGCAGGGCACGAACCACCGTGTGGTCGGCGTGCTGCCGGGAGGGGCCACCGTCCACGTCAGGGGGTGCGGCGATGGCTGGTGCTATGTTCGAGAGTATGGCGGATACGCAAGCGCCCGCTATCTCGACCCGATGCCTTACGGAAGTCGCTCCGCGCTCTTGGGTGGTTCGTTCGATGTGTCGCCGTACTACGCCCCCGGTGGGCTCGGTTGGCTCGGGCGTCCGCGCCATTTTTCACGCGTCCATTCGGGTTATGGCTTTGGTGCTGGTTGGAACTTCGGCCGGTCAGCATATGGTTCGGCTGAATTCGCCATCGCACCTTACTATGCGCCCGGTGGCTTGGGATGGTTGGGCCATCCCCGCCATTTCTCCCGCACTCACTCCTGGCGTCCGCACTGGTAGTGACCAGGACGATACCTGCGGGCGAGGGGAGGCGGCGATCTCACGAACGGTACGTTGGCGTACGTGATGGTCGCCGCTGGGGGGAAATCGAGACTTTCGTCGTTGTTGCATTGTCGGATTGGCCGGCGCGGCTGCCCCAACCTCCCCGTCAATGTCCCCCAAAAGCCGTTCCGGTCGATCCACTTGCCCGACCTGCCGATTTCGACATCTCCGTCCACCAGGTCGTGTGGCGAGCCAGAATGCCGCGTGTGGCCAGGGAACGCTTCCAGTCCTCACAGTTTATTGCTGAGAGCGATAGGTCGTGAAGACATTTGAAAAATCGTCAGCAATGAGGAGGCCCGCATGCATTCGACCGTACCGGCTCGGTCTTTCAAGCCCTTTGGCCATTCCGGTCCGGCTCGGGTCGATGGGGGGATGACCACCAACAGGCTGTTGATGGGCCTCGATGCGGCAAGCCTGGAGAGAATGGCGCCCTTGCTTGAGCGTGTGCCGCTACGGCCGCGTCTGGTGCTCGTTGAGCCTCACGTTCCGGTGAGGGACGTCTTTTTCATTGAGAGCGGCACCGCCAGCGTCGTGTCACGGCTAAAGCCGGATCGGGGGCTCGAAGTCAGCATGATCGGCTGCATGGGCGTGGCGGGCTTGCCCGCGGTGCTCGGGACCGTGACTTCGCCATTTCGCTGCCTTGTCCAGATTCCCGGCACGGCATTGCGAATGAGTGCGCGCGATCTGCGGCGTTCGATGGACGAACTGCCTGCCGTGCGTCAGAGGCTGATGAACTACGTGCAGGCCCGCATGATCCAGCAGGCGCAGATCACGGTGTGCAATGCCACGCATCTTGTCAGTCAGCGGGTCGCGCGCTGGCTCTTGATGGGACTCGACCGGCTCGAGGGAGACACGCTCCCCGTCACGCATGGATTGCTCGGCCGCATGCTGGGCGTACGTCGTGCCGGTGTGAGCATGGCGCTGCAGGAGTTGGAGCGCGACGGCACCATCGAACGCGGAAGAGGGTGCATTCGCATCGTCGATCGCGCGCAATTGGAGAGTGCGGCGTGTGGTTGCTATAAGTTCATAGGACGCGAATTTGATCGCCTGATATGCCGGCCGGGGCAGAGCAACGGCCATTCGAATGGCAGGCTTGGCGGAGAGGCCGCGCCGCACATGAGGCTGGTTTCCTCGAGCCTTTGATCGGATCAACGCGGCAATTCCGCCCTGCGGGGGGGGAAGCCTTACGCTTCCGATGCGGCGACGGGAAACGTGATCAGCACTCCCGAGGGCGACGCTCGCTCCATCCTGCCGTGCAGGCTTTTCACCAGAGCTGTTATGATCTGCATCCCGAGACCGGTGCTTGTGGTCGCCTCATGACCGAACTCCGGGCCGCGATCTCGGCCACTTGCAGCAATGCCTGTCCATCGGCGAAATGCAGCGAGACGTCTAGCGTCAGCGACCCATCGCCCGAACGTCCGTACTTGCACGCGTTGCTCACCAGTTCGTTGAGCAGGATTCCGATTCGTACGGCGAGATCCGCGCTCGCGGTCAAGTCATCCAGATACACGTTCATGACGATCGGCCGGTGATCCTGGATGCTCCTGCGCAGGCCGTCGAGGACGCGGTCGAGGTAGGCGTGAACATCGATGCTGTGATCGATCTGCGAGACGGAGAGGAGATCGTATAGCTCGGCGACCGCCGTCAGCCGGTCCGCTGCCTTGCGCAGCGCCAAAGCGCTCGTAGCGCCGACTTCGGCATTCGCCTCGAGCCGCAATGTGCTCACGATCAGCGCGAGGTGGTTTTTGATCCGGTGATAGGATTCCCGGAGGAGGATGTCGTGGCGCGAGTATCGATTGGTCATGGTTCAACGCAAGTGTGCGCGTGCATGCAATTCAGCGACCGCAAGCGCGCCAACGAGTCCTGCTCCCTGTCTGAAGCGCAGCACGGATGCGGCTGCCGACGTCAATGCGCCGAGCGGCCGGTAGTGGCGGATTAGGGATGGAAACGTACCAACTGCAAGCGTTCCGGAGGTGACGGACCGCGGTAACGGCGCAGCAAGCAGTGATGCGGGCCGCTCGTTGGCTTTTGCATGCTTTCAGTACCAATCCGTACCGTACCGCCGGGTCTCTAAGGCTTGTCCGGACCCGGCCGCAGGTCCCGCGCATTCTAGTTACACCACAGGCGATAACAGATGAGGTGACTCGATGCGACATCTACTGATCACGACTGCGACCGTTGCTCTGCTGACGAGCGGCGCCCTGGCTCAGAGTGCGGGCCAATCCGGAAATGCAACGCAGGACAGGAACGCGCCGGCCGCGGCGCAGGGCGGCGCGAACCAGCAAGGCAGCTCGGCGGGTGTTCGCCAGGTCAACCCGGCCGCTTCGATGCGGTTGACGTTCTATCAGGTCCAGGCAGCCGATATGCGGGCTTCCAAGCTGCTGGGAGCGGATGTCTACAATCTCAACAACGAGAAGATCGGTGATGTCGAAGACTTGATCATCGACAACGGAAAGAACATCAAGGCGGTCGTCGTCAGCGTCGGGGGTTTCCTGGGAATCGGCGATCGTAACGTCGCGGTGCAGCCGGGCTCCGTGGTGCTCAGTGAGCAGCAGGACGGATCGGCGCGGCTCGTCGTGAATACGACACGTGATGATCTCAAGAATGCGCCGGCCTTCAATTTCGCTGATGTGGACAAGGCCGGCTCGAGGGTCGGCACCAGCGGCCAGGCCGAGACCGATGCGCCTGGTGCGGGCATGAACTCGAACACCACTGGCTCCGGCAGCATGAACTCGAACAGTCGTCCTGCCGGAACAACGAGCCAGCCGGCTCGCTGATCACCGCCTGCTGCGCGGTGAGTCGAACGGAACCGCCGGCAGGTCCGGCGGTTCCGTCATTTTGGGCGCCCGCGAGGGGCCACTCTGCGAGGGGCCGCTCTGCCTCTTCGCCGCAAATGGAGTTCGTTGCATGAGAAGCACAATGATGGCATCGATCCTGCTTGCAATGGCCGTCACGTCGGCCCAGGCGCAGATCACGGTCACACGCGGCGAATACGCCGCCGGCGTTCTGGTGGTCCAGGGAGAGACGCCGCATCGGCGCGCCCGCATCACGTTGGACGGCCGCTACGCGGATTGGACGGACCGAGATGGGAACTTCCGGTTCCGCATCAGGTACATGCCGCGCGACTGCACGGTCGAGCTGAAGGTCAACACTGACGTGCGGACGGCGTACATCGCGAACTGCGAGCCCGCCGGCGCTCCCCCGCCGCGTAAGCCGCGCTGATGATGCGCATGGGTCAAAATCACGACGAGGTCTGCCCTTGTTCGGATTCTTCTTGAAGCCAAACCTGCTCGCGGTTGTCCTTGCGCTATTGCTGATCGTCGCCGTTTACCTCCTCGCCACGAGGCGCGACGAGCCCCCGCCTTCCGCGGCCAGCGGGCTGATCACATCGCCAGCGGTCTGATCACATCGGACGAGTAGATCAGCGTGAGCGCGTCAGCCCGAATGCGCCGGCAATCTCGCGTTCCGGCGATCACTCCGCGCGAGGGCCGCGCCGACGACGGCAAGCGCCGCGACGAGGTAGATACCTCCCATGGGGACCCACATGATCAGTCCGGCGAGCTGCTGATCCTCGAGCGGAGTGAGACCCCACGTGACGGCGCCGAGTTCCATGATCGGATACCATAGTGCCGTAGAGAACGAGAGCAGGGCCCCCAGCATTCCCGTATGGATGAGCGTGACAAGCAGCGCGATGATGGCGGATGCCGCGCTCCCGTCCGACGTCGAAACGCTTATCCTGACGTTGATCCAGAATGCGAGGCTGGCAAGAAGGAGCGTGGCATAGAGCAGCAGATGCACCGGTTCACTCACGAGCGACGCCGTATAAAGGGGCGGGACGTGCCAAGCCCAGATCATCGCTCCGTAGATAACGGCGGTCATGCCTATGCCTGGAATGCAAAACCGCAACAGCAGATGGCGTGGCAGGCCGACGACGAGAAGCGGTGGCGCCAGCGCGACGAGAACGAGGTGCTGCACCATGTGCGCTGACGCCAGGTCGGCGGCCATCCGGCACAGCGGGGAGGTGACGGCGAGCGCCAGCAGAATATAGCCGCCCGCAAACGCGAACGCGCGCCATGGTTCGGGTTGGCCGGATCGCGCCGCGTTACGCCGCCAGAACGCGCCGGCGCCGATGCCGGCCAGCAGCAGCGGCACCACCACTTCCGGGGCGAAACTCCATGCCGTCCACCACTCGTCGGGTCGAACGGGTGCGGCGCCTGCCAGGCACAGTGTGAGATAACTGCTGAAGCCACTCGCGTGGGCATAAGTCGGCGGCAGAGCGAGGAACGCAGCCATGAACACGTATGGCATCGATCGGGCGAGCGTCTGAATCATTTGCTCCTCCTCCTATGCGCAGGGACCGATCATCAGCGCCGGCAGGCCGGTCCATGCCACGGCAACGATGGAGAGTCCTGCCAGTAGCGCCGTGGTGACCTGCCAGAAATTCCTGACGGAAGCGTCCGGCTCGGCGCCGATGCCTGGGCCTCGGCCAAGTACGGCGGCGATGAGAATCACGCCGTTGATCACAATGGCCACCGCGGTCGCTGCCAACACCGCCGCGGGGACAACGTCGTTCTCCCATCCCGCAGTTCCCGAAAATCGCCGCGCGCAGGCAACCCCGTTCAGTCCGTAAACCAGCAGGAAGTGCGTGGCCCAGATCACAAGACCACTGACGAGATAGAGAAACTTCACCGGAAACCGGAGCCAGGGGGCCATCAGCCGCTCCCTACCAGTCGCGGAAACAGCGTCACGATAGCCAGTCCGGCGAGTCCCTGAGCGACTCCGAAGTGCCAAAGCAGCATGGTGTTGTCGAAGGTCGAACGCCGGACGGCATTGAGTCGTCCCGTCAGCGAGCGCGCCAAGGTATAGGCGAGCATGATCGACAGCACCCCGGTATAGAAGCCCTGCAGGCCGACGATCATGTAGACGGCCGCGGCGTATCCACTCTTCGGAGCCCGCAGCCCCGTTTGCCAATGCGCCCAGAGATCAGTGGTGAACGCGGCGATCAGCAAGGGCATCGCCGCAAACAGCACCAGGTTGAATGCGGCCGCGCTCCGCCCGGGTCCCCGGCCGAGCAGGCGCGAGGCGGTCGCGATCGCGATACTGCTTGCCGCATAGAATGCCGCTGCCAGTACGGGCCAGCCGATCGGGGGAAGGGCGTCCGCCGCCGGCCAGAAGCTCGGGTTGGTTACCCACAGGAAGACGTACGAGAACAGGAGGCATGCGAACAGCGTTCCGCCGACAAGCATGAGGACGACCATCGCCCACCATGCGTGGCTAACAGGTCCGGTGGCATAGACCGGCAGGCGGATCCCGCCTCCGATGTCGACGGGAGGATGCGTGGGGCCGGGATCAGTGTCCCACAGCCACCAGAGCACCATCGCGACTGCGATCACGCCGCAGGCCAAAGCGGGCGTGACGAGTTTGACTGTGAGAAGCAGAAAGAACGCCGCGGTAAAGAATGCCGCAAGGAGCGTGGCCCAGCTCGGACCCGGCATCTGCACGACATACTGGGGCT
>Ga0180222_1000490_pt1 | contig 57042 bp, 51 predicted proteins | sample eDN5th37CKraftOP_FD_151336 | JGI IMG/M metagenome (GOLD analysis project Ga0180222, IMG submission 151336) | Enriched Organic Plus compost microbial communities from Emeryville, California, USA - eDNA 5th pass 37_C Kraft OP (version 2) (version 2) ...
GGCATGAGGCCCTCTCGCCCCTTCATTATCTTCACTTCGTCAGGCGCCGGCAGCGCCCCTGCGCTCTGTCATCCCGCCCAAACGAAAAACCCGCCAAAAAAATCGGCGGGTTTGTCAGTGGTCTGAGCCGGCAACTGCCGGCTTATTTCGTCTCGAAGACGGTGATTTTCCGCTTCTCGAATTTGAGGGCGATTTCGCCGCGCACCAGCGCCAGCGCCCGCTCGCCAAACACCTCACGGCGCCAGCCATGCATGGCCGGAACGTCGGCGTTTTCGCCCGATGCGGCGATCTTCTCGACGTCCTCGGACGACGCCAGCACCTTCGGTGCCACACCCTGCTGCTCGGCGACGATCTTGAGCAGGACCTTCAGTAGCTCGGCGGCAGCGCTCGTGCCTTCGGCCTGCTGCACCTGCTTGGGCAGCTTCGGCAGCTGATCCTTCGGGATCTCCAGCGCCTTGTTGACAGCTGCCAACACGCCTGCGGCGGTGGAGGAACGCTCCCATCCCTTCGGCGTGGTGCGGAGGCGGGCAAGCGCGGCGGCATCACGCGGCGCCTGCTGGGCGATCTCGAAGATCGCGTCATCCTTCAAAACGCGCCCGCGCGGCACGTTGCGCTTGCGCGCCTCGTATTCGCGCCAGGTGGCGACGGCCTGCATGATCGCCAGTTCCTGCGGCTTGCGCACGCGCATCTTCAGGCGCTTCCACGCATCCTCAGGATCGGGATCGTAGGTCTCGGGCGAGGTGAGGACGCTCATCTCCTCGTTGAGCCAGTGCGCGCGGTTCTCGCGGTCCAGCTCGTCCTTGAGATGGCGGTAGACGTCGATGAGGTGGGTGACGTCCGCCAGCGCATATTCGAGCTGCTTGTCCGACAGCGGCCTGTGGCGCCAGTCGGTAAAGCGGGAGGTCTTGTCGATCCGCGCGCCGGTAACCTTCTGCACAAGCTGATCGTAGGAGACGCTGTCACCAAAGCCACAAACCGCCGCCGCAACCTGCGTGTCGAACATCGGCGTCGGGATGATCTTGCCGAGATGGTAGATGATCTCGACGTCCTGGCGGGCGGCGTGGAACACCTTGAGGATGCGCTCGTCCGCCATCAGGCGGAAGAAGGGCGCAAGGTCCAGCCCGGGCGCGAGCGGATCGACGAGGGCAGTCACGCCCGGCGCGGCCATCTGGATGAGGCAGAGTTCAGGCCAGAATGTCGTCTCGCGAATGAACTCGGTGTCGACGGTGACGAAATCGGAGCGCGACAGCTCCCCGATGACGGTGTCCAGTTCTTCCTGGCGGGTGATGAGGTGCATCAGGCTCGAAAATCTTGGTTTTCTGTCTCCATTCCAGTCATGGAGGTTCACGTCAAGTGTTGAGCCGCGCTAAGCCTATCTTTCCCCTTCTTCTGCACGGTCTTGTGTTCGCGGGTGAGGGCGTTCCTTGCGTGCCTGCCACTGGGCGAGGCGTGCAAACAGCGTCGAGGTCCGAAGCAGGGCGGTGAATCGGCCGCGCTCGCTGTCGTCGGCTGGACCGCGCACCGCCATACGCCAGATCGTGATGACGAGGAACACGACGTAGACACCGGCCGAGAAGTGGAACAGCGCGTGCGGCCCAAAGCGCTCCATCCCAGCGGCTGCCGTGAACGGACCGACGATTGCGCCGACGGAATAGAAGAGCATGAGTGCCGCATTTAGCATGACGAACTCGTGCGGCCCAGCGCGGTCGTTGGCATGCGCGGCCGACAGCGAGTAGAGCGGCATCGCAAAGCAGCCGAACACGAAAACGATGGAGAAGTTGAGCAGTCGGTTGTCGCCGGCAAGCAGCCCGATCGCCAGCGCCGAGGCAAGCGCGAGTGCGGTTGTGACCAGGATCACCTTGCGCCGGTCATAGCGGTCCGAAGCATAACCCAGCGGGTACTGAACCAGCGCGCCGCCGATGATCGACATGCTGACGAAGGTCGCGACGTCCGCGACCGACATGCCGATGTCCTGCGCATAGATGGGCGAGAGCGTGCGGAAGGCGCTGTTGGTCATGCCGACGGCGATGCAGCCGATGGCCGCGAGCGGCGAGATCGCCCAGGCGCGCCTGAGGTTGAGCTTGATGTCAGGCGGAGCGGCCGGGTTGGAACGGTCGCCGAGCGAAACCGGGACCAGCGACAGGGTGATCATGATCGCCATGACGGCGAAGATCGAAAAACCTCCGGCGCCAACGAGCGGGATCAGGAACTGCGCGCCCGTCACCGAGCCAAGGTCGACGATGCGGTAGACGGCAAGCACCCGGGCGCGGTCTGAATTGGCGACGCCCGAGTTGAGCCACGCTTCGATAACGGTGAAGAGTCCAGCAAAGCAGAAGCCGGAGACGAAGCGCGCGCCTACCCAGGTAAAGACGTCGACCGAGATCACCATTACGAGCGTTGCACTGGCCGCGATGGCGGCAAGCGCAGCGAAGCAGCGGATGTGCCCGACGGAACGGATCATCCGCACGATGTCGAGGCACCCGATCAGGAAGCCGGTGAAGTAGGCGGTGCCCATGAAGCCGATCGCTGCGGGGGAAAAGCCCTCCTGAACGCCGCGCACTGCAATCAGCGTTCCCTGCAGGCCGTTGCCGCCGAGCAGGATACCCGCAGCGAGGAGAATCGGGACCAGAGGTCCGAGGCTTTTCATGTGCCGCCACCGGATCGGAAGGATAGGCTTACCCTAGGTACGACGGTGCGCGAATCCTTGCCAATGTCAGGTCGTGGCGGTTGCTGGTCCAGCAGCATCCGTGCCGCATTCCGCCGGGACAAAATTCTTTTCGACGACACTGCAGAATTGTCGCGGATCTGTCCGGACAGCCTTGCAAAACGCACGCTATCCTTGACAAATCCGGCCTCTCATGCGCTCTACCGCGCAAAAGAAGCGCCGGAGTCCCGCGCCGGCCGCCAATTAAATCCGGAATCTCACATGACCCTGCATCGTTACCGCAGCCACACCTGCGCCCAGTTGACCAAAGCCGATGTCGGCCAGACCGTCCGTCTCTCGGGCTGGGTCCACCGCGTGCGTGACCATGGCGGCCTGCTCTTCATCGACTTGCGCGACCACTATGGCCTGACCCAGATCGTCGCCGACCCGGATTCGCCCGCGTTTAAGACCGCTGAGACCGTTCGCGGCGAGTGGGTGATCCGCGTCGATGGCGAGGTGAAGGCGCGCACGCCGGACACTGTCAACCCGAACCTCTCCACCGGCGAGATCGAAGTCTTCGCCCAGGAAATGGAAGTCCTGTCGTCCGCTAAGGAGCTGCCGCTCCCGGTTTTCGGCGAGCCGGAATATCCGGAGGACATCCGCCTCAAGTACCGCTTCCTCGACCTGCGCCGCGACACGCTGCACAAGAACATCGTCAAGCGCACAAAGATCATCTCCGCGATGCGCACTGGCATGGCCGCCGCCGGCTTTGCCGAGTACTCGACGCCGATCCTGACGGCCTCGTCGCCGGAGGGCGCGCGCGACTTCCTCGTGCCGAGCCGCATTCATCCGGGCAAGTTCTTCGCGCTGCCGCAGGCGCCGCAGCAGTACAAGCAGCTGCTGATGGTCGCTGGCTTCGACCGCTACTTCCAGATCGCGCCGTGCTTCCGTGATGAAGACCCGCGCGCCGACCGCCTGCCGGGCGAGTTCTACCAGCTCGACGTCGAGATGAGCTTCGTTACCCAGGAAGACATCTGGGCGACGATGGAGCCGATCATGACGTCGGTGTTCGAGCAATTCGCCGACGGCAAGCCGGTCACGAAGAACTGGCCGCGCATTCCGTATGACGTCGCGATGCGCAAGTACGGCACGGACAAGCCGGACCTGCGTAACCCGATCGTCATGGAAGAGGTGTCCGACCACTTCCGCGACTCCGGCTTCAAGGTGTTCGCGAACATCCTCGCCAATGACCCGAGGGCGGAAGTCTGGGCGATCCCGGCCAAGACCGGCGGCTCGCGCGCCTTCTGTGACCGCATGAACTCGTGGGCGCAGAGCGAAGGCCAGCCGGGCCTCGGCTACATCTTCTGGCGCAAGGAAGGCGACAAGCTCGAGGGTGCAGGCCCGATCGCCAAGAACATCGGCGAGGAGCGTACCGAAGCCGTCCGCCAGCAGCTCGGCCTCGATGACGGCGACGCCTGCTTCTTCGTCGCGGGCGATCCGAAGAAGTTCGCCTCGTTCGCTGGTGCTGCCCGCACCCGTGCTGGCGAGGAGCTGAACCTTGTCGACCGCGACCGCTTCGAGCTCTGCTGGATCGTCGACTTCCCGTTCTACGAGTGGAACGAGGACGAGAAGAAGATCGACTTCGCCCACAACCCGTTCTCCATGCCGCAGGGCGGCATCGAGGCGTTTGACAGCGCCGATCCGCTGACGCTCAAGGCATACCAGTACGACGCGGTCTGCAACGGCTTCGAAATCGCCTCGGGCTCGATCCGTAACCAGTCGCCGGAACTGATGGTGAAGGCGTTCGAGAAGGTCGGCCTGTCGAAGGAAGACGTCGAGGAGCGTTTCGGTGGCCTCTACCGCGCATTCCAGTACGGCGCTCCTCCGCACGGCGGCTGCGCTTTCGGCATCGACCGCGTGGTCATGCTGCTGGTTGGCGCGAAGAACCTGCGCGAAATCTCGCTGTTCCCGATGAACCAGCAGGCACAGGATCTGCTGATGAACGCTCCGTCGGAGGCAACCCCGCAGCAGCTGCGCGAGCTGTCGCTGCGCGTCGTAGCTCCAAAGAAGGAAGACTGATCGGAGGCGCCGGCGGCGCGGCCGCCGGCTTCTTGCTCCATCCGGAGTGAGGTCAAAAGAAAAGGCCCGGGGTTTGCCGGGCCTTTTTGCTGTTGTCGTATCCGCGATTAGTCGTTCGCGGTCACCTTGACGTTGAGCGTCTTGATCAGGCCCTGCGGGGTGCTCATGCCTTCTGCCATGATGAGGGCGAAGGGAACGTCGTTCGCTGGCTTCGCGGTGATGCGGATGACCTTCGGGTTGTCGAGGAAGGCCGACACCGCCTGCGTGGTAGAGGCGGTGAAGTCGGAATCGCCCAGCTGGGACACGGCAAACGGCACCGCGCCCTTGGCGATGGCGGCCACGTCGGTCTTGCTCATGCCCTGCATCTGGGCGACGAGCTCCAGCACCTTGCTGGTGAGCGAGTCGTCAGTGAAGGAGATCTCGGCACTGCGGAAGCTCATCTGCTGCATCAGGCCAAGTGCTGCCATGCCCTGAGCCGTGCTGTCGGCTTCCGGATCGTCGGCCATCTGCTGCTGAATCTCGCGCAGCGAGGCGATCAGCTCGCGGGTATAGCCGCCGAGGGTGAAGGACATGCCCAGCGTGCCGGCATCATTGATGGTGATGTTGGTCTCGGTCAGCTCGAAATCGCCGTCCTGCGGATTCCACTTGCCGTTTGATTTGATGCTGCCGCTGATCTGCTGGTAGCCTAGGGCCTCGATGATCGGCCATTGCTCGCTGTCCTTGGCGAGCGAAAGATCGACGAAGAATTTCTCGACCGATCCGGTATAGGAGATCGGCGCGCCGGAGACCGGTGGCGTGATCGTGATCTGCGCGTTCGTCATCGACGCAACGTCAACACCGTCGACGCTGATGCGGGCGTCATCGACATGCGCCTTCTCGTAGAAGATGAAGCCGCCGTAATTGTCGCGCACGTCGTCGTTCGGCATCAGCACGTTGTTCATGCCGATGCCGCTGACGGCCGCATAGAAGCCGTCCTCGCCCTCGACCTCGAAGTCGTCCATGGTGATGGAGCGGACGCGATAGCCTTCCGGATCATCCGAGATGTCCTCGAAGGCAATGTTCGAAACCTCGAAATCCTCGCCTGCCGAGGTGACAGTGACGTTCTCGAGGACGGCGTCGTCACCGCTGATGGCGGCGTTTTCCCACTCGATCGCCATGCCCTGTTCTTCCCACAGGGCCTTGAAGCGCTCGAGGGCTGCGTTGACGTCCTGCGCCTGGGCCGCGCTCAGCGGCGCTGCGACAACTGCTGCCGACAGCAGCAGGAAACGGATATGGCGGCGGCAGTTGTTCATGAAGTCCCCCTGATGGTGGTTTGGTTCTCTGGTGCGCAGGCCTGCACGGGTGCGGATGAGCACGCATACCGGCGTGCAGGATTGTCGCAAAGTGGATCAATGGCAATCGGGATCTGAATGGATAATGAACGGTGAATAAATTGCGTCGTTTGCCGCGTCTTGCCTGTTGCACTTGCCGCGAATCACCCAGTCAGTTAACCCCACTGCATGGGAAAAAGCTTAGTTCCGCCCGGTTCGGGCGGGGATGATCACATCGAGCCGGTCGACCTGAAGCAGGCGCTCGAGGAGCGGTACCTTGCCTATGCGCTGTCGACCATCATGCACCGCGCCCTTCCGGACGTCCGCGACGGGCTGAAGCCGGTCCATCGGCGCATCATGCACGCCATGCGGCTGCTGCGCCTCAACCCGGACCAGGCATTCGCCAAATGCGCGCGCATCGTCGGCGAGGTGATGGGTAAGTTCCATCCGCACGGCGATCAGTCGATCTATGACGCTCTGGTGCGCCTCGCGCAGTCCTTCTCCATGCGCTATCCGCTGGTGGACGGGCAGGGCAACTTCGGCAACATCGACGGCGATAGCGCCGCGGCGATGCGTTACACCGAAGCCCGCATGACTGAGGTGGCGACCGAGCTGCTTGCTGGCATCACTGAGGACGCGGTCGACTTTCGCCCGACCTACAACGAGGAAGACGAGGAGCCGGTTGTCCTGCCGGGCGCCTTCCCGAACCTGCTTGCCAACGGCTCGTCGGGTATCGCGGTCGGCATGGCGACGTCGATCCCGCCGCACAACGTGGCGGAGCTCTGCAAGGCGGCGCTGTACCTGATCGACAATCCCGACGCCGAGGTCGAGGACCTGATGACGCGGGTCCCGCACGAGGACCCGGACGAGAACATGGTGCGCGGGCCGGACTTCCCGACCGGCGGCGTCATCGTCGACTCCTTCGAGACGATGCTGGAGGCCTACAAGACCGGCCGTGGCTCGTTCCGCGTCCGCTCGAAGTGGGCGGTGGAAGACCAGGGCCGCGGCACCTACCAGATCGTCGTCACCGAAATCCCGTACGGCGTTCAGAAGTCGCGCCTGATCGAGAAGATCGCCGAGCTGCTGCTGGCGCGTCGCCTGCCGCTGCTGGAAGACATCCGCGACGAGAGTGCCGAGGACATCCGCGTCGTCCTGGTGCCCAAGAGCAGGACGGTCGATCCGGCGCTGCTGATGGAGTCGCTGTTCAAGCTCACCGAGCTTGAGGTGCGCTTCCCGCTCAACATGAACGTGCTGTCGCGCGGCAAGGTGCCGGGCGTGCTGTCGCTCAAGCAGGTGCTGCGCGAGTGGCTCGATCACCGCAAGGAAGTGCTGATCCGCCGCTCCAACCACCGGCTGGACGAGATTGTGCGCCGGCTGGAAATCCTCGGCGGCCTGCTGATCGCGTACCTGAACCTCGATGAGGTGATCAGGATCATCCGCGAGGAGGATGAGCCGAAGCCGGTGATGATGGCCCGCTGGGACCTGACCGACCTGCAGGCCGAGTCGATCCTGAACATGCGGCTGCGGTCGCTGCGCAAGCTGGAAGAATTCGAGATCCGCAAGGAGTTCGATGCGCTCTCCGAGGAGAAGGCGCAGATCGAGGCGCTGCTCAACTCCGACCAGAAGCAGTGGAAGACGATCCGCTGGGAAGTCGAGCGCCTGCGCGACCACTTCAGCTCCGCGACCGAGCTTGGCCGACGCCGCACGCAGTTTGCCGATGCGCCGGAACACGACATCGAGGACATCCAGCAGGCGATGATCGAGCGCGAGCCGATCACCGTCGTCGTGTCGGAGAAGGGTTGGCTGAGGGCGCTGAAGGGCCACCTGTCGGACTACTCGACCCTCAGCTTCAAGGAAGGCGACGCCCTCAAGCTAGCCTTCCACGCGCAGACCACCGACAAGATCCTGTTCCTGACCACGGGCGGCAAGTTCTTCACCATCGGCGCCGACAGGCTGCCGGGCGGCCGCGGCCATGGCGAGCCGATCCGTATCATGGTGGACATGGAGAACGACCAGGCGATCGTCACTGCCTTCGTGCACGATCCGTCGCGCAAGCTGCTCTTGTCGTCCTATGGCGGCAACGGCTTCCTCGTTCCGGAGACGGAGGTTGTCGCCAACACCCGCAAGGGGCGCCAGGTCATGAACGTCAAGGCGCCGGACGAGGCGAAGTTTTGCCTGCCAGTCGGGGGCGACCACGTCGCGATCGTCGGCGAAAACCGCAAGCTGCTTGTCTTCCCGCTGTCGGAAGTGCCCGAGATGGGCCGCGGCAAGGGCGTGCGCCTGCAGAAGTACAAGGACGGCGGCGTCTGCGACATCAAGACCTTCAACCTTGCCGACGGGCTCACCTGGCAGGATTCCGCCGAGCGCACCTTCACGCGCACCAAGGAAGAGCTCGTCGAGTGGATGGGCGCGCGTGCCTCCGCCGGACGCATGGTGCCTAAGGGCTTCCCGCGCACCGGCAAGTTCGGCTGATCTTCAATCGGTCGCCAGCAAAGAACGGGCGCCTCGCGATCCTCGCGAGGCGTGGTGGCCGCTCTCTTGTGAATTGCGGCTCGCAGGCGACACATCGGGCGGCAGGTGATGCTATGCCTGTCGCGGCGCAACGAACGGAGATTTCTGGATGACTGTCGGCATCGATCTCGGTAAGGGCGCGGGTAGCGCGTCCGTCAAGGTCGATCTTGAGGAGCTGCTTGCAACTCGCTTGCTGGTGCAGGGCAATTCCGGTTCCGGCAAGTCGCACCTCCTGCGCCGTCTTCTGGAGCAATCCGCACCCTGGGTGCAGCAATGCGTAATCGACCCGGAGGGTGACTTCGTCACGCTTGCGGACAAGTACGGCCATCTGGTCGTTGATGCGCAGCGCACCGAGCAGGAACTGACACGCATCGCAGGCCGCATCCGCCAGCATCGAGTCTCCGCCGTGCTCAACCTCGAAGGCCTCGACGCCGAGCAGCAGATGCGGGCGGCGGCAGCCTTCCTTGGCGGCATGTTCGATGCCGAGCGCGAGTACTGGTATCCGGTGCTGGTCGTCGTCGATGAGGCGCAGCTGTTCGCGCCGGCCGCCGCAGGTGAGGTTTCCGATGAAGCGCGAAAACTCTCGCTTGGCGCGATGACTAACCTGATGTGCCGCGGCCGCAAGCGTGGCCTGGCCGGCGTCATCGCCACCCAGCGCCTTGCCAAGCTCGCCAAGAACGTGGCGGCGGAAGCCTCCAACTTCCTGATGGGCCGCACCTTCCTCGACATCGACATGGCGCGTGCCGCCGACCTCCTTGGCATGGACAAGCGACAGGCCGAGCAGTTCCGCGATCTCGAGCGCGGTCGCTTTGTCGGCCTTGGACCTGCGATTTCGCGCCGCCCACTTCCGATCGCTATCGGGCCGGTCGAAACCTCGGCCCGCTCGGTCAGCCCGAAGCTGATGCCGCTGCCGGAAACGGCGCCCGAAGACGCGGCAGAGCTGATCTTCAAGATCGATCCGGAAGAGGAGCGCCGCATCGTCCGCCGTCCGCCGCCTCCGCCGCCGGCACCGACCGCTGAGATCCTTGAGCGGCTGACCCGTCAGCGCGCCGAACCAATGGCTGCCCCCGAGCCGCCGCCGAGCCTGTTCCCGGAGATCGACGAGGCCGAGCGCGAAGCGGCCCTTGCTGCCGTGTTGCGGGAGATCGTGGACGATCCGGACGCCGGCTTCCGCTCGGTTGCCGTTCTCTACCAGGACTTCATCGTCCGCTGCCGCATCCACCGGGTGCCGGGGCAGGTGCCCGACCTCAACAACTTCAAGCGGCGCCTCGCCATTGCCCGCGCCGGCGTCGACAACAAGACGGCCGAAGGCGAGGAGTGGAAGCAGGCCGAAGCGATGGCCGACACGCTGACCGATGACATCCGCGGCGTATTCCTTGTCGTCGCGCAGGCTGCACTTTCCAAGGCGCCGTGCCCGTCGGACGCGACGCTGGCGCGCGTCTACGGAACGCGTTCGCCGTCGCGCGCGCGCCGTCTGCTGACCTATTTCGAGGAGAGGGGGCTTCTGGTCCTGCGCACCGATTTCCACGGCATGCGCATTGCCGTCTTCCCTGAGCTTGGCGCGGAGACCGCGCCGGGCGATCCTAACGCGCCCGACGAGATGGAAGGCCGCGACGCCGCCGAGTGATCAGGCGGTCACGCGCCGGCGCCGGCTCTGGTTCAGCTGCCACAGCGAATGGCAGAGCAAGGCGCCGATCAGGATCGCGCCGCCGATCAGGCTCTGGTCCGACGGCACTTCGTTGAATATGAGCCACACCCAGATCGGCGCCAACACCGTTTCCAGCAGATAGAACATCGCGACTTCCGGGCCGCTGATGTATTTCGGGCCCGTCGCCAGCAGGAAGAAGGCGATCGGGATCACGATCAGGCCGTCGAGGATGATCCACCAGGGGGCCTGGATGTTGAGGCCCTGGCTTGCAACCACAGAACCGCCGATGAGGATCGGCACGACGACGGCGATAAGCGGCGTAAAGCCCATGTCGCGGCCGCTGGCTCGCGAGATGACGATCGCGGAGGCGATCGCCAGCGCCGCGCAGAGTGCGAGCATGTCGCCGAACCAGCCGCCGGAGCTGAGGCCGTCCTGTACGATCAGACCGATCGCAACGATCATCAGGGTGATGGCAGCCAGCGTCTGCGGCCGGGGTACCTCGCGCAGGAACAGCCATGACAGGATGGTCGAGAACACCGTGCTGAAGGCGACGCAGAACACGAGGTTCGCGGTCGATGTGTAGAACACGGCGCTCATGAAGCAGAGTGAGGTGACCCCGTAGCAGGCGGCAACCGCCAGGCCCGCCTTGCCGGGGATCAGCGGCGGTACGTTGCGCGAGACCGCGCGCCAGGCAAGCCAGGCAACCAGCGCCGCAACTAAAGTGGAAACGCCGCGCAGGAGCAGGATCGACCAGACGTCGCCCTGGGAGAGCTTGATGAGCGGGATGTCGAGCGTGAGCGCAAGGCCGCCAATGGCCGTCAGCAGCAGCCCCTTCGTGTGCGGCGACATCTTTTCGGACATGAAGCAACTCCTGCGCCGTTGGCGCGAACTCGCGAAAATGTTTCAGGAAGGCTGGTGCTAGCCGGCGTTGTCGGGATCGAACCTCTCCCAACCGCGCGGACCAAGGTGCTCCTGCGGCTCGAAGCGGATCTTGTACGACATCTTGCGCGAGCCATTGACCCAGTAGCCGAGATAGATGTGTGGCAGGCCGGCCGCGCGCGCCCGGTTGATGTGGTCGAGGATCATGAAGGTGCCGAGTGAGCGATCTTCCATGTCCGGGTTGAAGAACGAATAGACCATGGACAGGCCGTCGCTCATCCGGTCGGTGAGCGCAACGGCGATCAGTTCGCCTTCACCTTCGCCGGTGATGAAGCTGTCCGGACCGCGACGGCGGTACTCGATCAGCATCGTGTCGACGTGGGTGTCCTCGACCATCATCGCGTAGTCGAACACACTCATGTCCGACATGCCGCCGCTGCGATGGCGGCGGTCGAGATAGGTGCGAAAGAGGGAGTACTGCTCGGTCGAGGTCTCCGGCAGCTTGGCGCAGCCGATGAGGTCGCTGTTGCGCGCAAGCACGCGCTTCATGTTGCGGGTCGGCTTGAACTCGTCGACGAGGATGCGCACCGACACGCAGGCCCGGCAGGTTTCGCAGGCTGGCCTGTACGCAATATTCTGTGAGCGGCGGAAGCCGCCCTGAGTGAGGAGGTCATTCAGTTCAGGAGCGCGATCACCCACCAGATGGGTAAAGACCTTCCGCTCCTGCTGTCCCTCGAGATAAGGGCAGGCAGCCGGGGCGGTGAGGAAAAACTGGGGGGATTGCGTCGTCTGATGCGTCATGGCTTCTGGCAGGTGTCCCAACCAAGGGTACACCTGAATAAGCTCGTCTGACGGGCTAAAAAGTCAAACGAAAAAGTTTGAAACGGTATCGTCAGCCGAGCGGTGGCCGGCTTAACGATCTGAGCGGGCAACGACGGTGCCGAGCAGCAGGTCGTGGACCGTGCGCTTGCGCTCGAGGAAGAGCGTTGCGAGAAGGATGAGCGGCGTCAGGATCGCGTTGCCGGCCCAGAACAGGACGGTGTGAACGATCGCCAGCATGCCGTCGACACGACCGCCGTCCAGCCGCTCGAGGCGGATGTTCATCATCCGCATGCCGATGGTGGCCTGATCCGGGCCGCCTAACGTCTTCCAGACGTAGATGAGCGCGACGGCGGGGCCGAGGATGGCAAACAGCATCCAGCCGAGCCCAAGGGTCAGCAGGCCAAGCAGGAACACCAGGATCGCGAACGGGATCAGCAGGAGTCCGATAATCAGATAGTCGATCAGGAAGGCGAAGACGCGCCGCGTCCGCACTCCGTCATAGACACGAATATCATCGAGGCGGTCGTTGATGATCTCGCCATCAAGCGTTCGGCTGTTCATTGCGTCTTCCCTCATCATGCCTGTCAGGTGGTGTGGCAGGACGTCGATTTCAACCGAACGCTGAAAGTGCAGGGCCGATTGTCAGCCCTGTTGCTTGAGCAGTTCCGCGACGCGCGGCGCGAAGTAGGTGAGGATGCCGTCGCAGCCGGCGCGCTTGAAGGCGAGCAGCGACTCCAGCATCGCCTTCTCGCCATCGATCCAGCCATTGGCTGCGGCCGCCTGGATCATCGCGTATTCGCCCGACACCTGGTAGGCGAACATCGGCACGCGAAGCTCCTGCTTCAGGCGGTAGATGATGTCGAGATACGGCATGCCGGGCTTGACCATCAGCATGTCGGCCCCCTCGACGAGATCCTGCTCTGCCTCTCGCACGGCCTCGTCGGAATTGGCGTGGTCGATGTAGTAGGTCTTCTTGTCGCCCTTGAGCAGACCGAGCGTGCCGATAGCCTCGCGATAAGGACCATAGAAGCACGACGCAAACTTGGTCGCGTAGGACATGATGGCGACGTCCTGGAAGCCGGCGCTGTCGAGCGCATCGCGGATCGCGCCGATGCGACCGTCCATCATGTCCGACGGGGCGATGATGTCGGAGCCTGCCTCGGCCTGGCGGATCGCAGCCTGTGCGACCTGCTCGACCGTCTCGTCATTGACGATGATGCCGTCGCGCAAGATGCCGTCATGGCCGTGGCTGGTGAACGGATCGAGCGCCACGTCGGTGATGATGCCCATCTGCGGCACCGCCGCCTTGATCGCGCGCGTGGCGCGATTGATGAGGTTGTCCGGATTGAGAATTTCCGAGCCTGTCTCATCCTTCAGCGAGCCGTCGACCTGAGGGAAGGTCGCGATCGCCGGGATGCCGAGCTTGGCGGCATGCTCTGCCTCCTTCACCGCCTCGTCGACCGATATGCGGAAGACGCCGGGCATTGCTTCCACCGGCTCGCGGCGCCTTTCGCCGTCCATCAGGAAAATCGGCCAGATCAGATCGTCGACTGTCAGTCGGTTCTCCTGGACGAGGCGGCGCGACCAGTCGGCCTTGCGCATGCGCCGCAGTCTTCTGGACCCGGTAATCTCGTCAACGGTGCGGGCCGAAGAGCGGAAAGGAGGAATGTTCATGGCAGGGACTCCAGTTTCTGCGCTTCTAACATGGGGATTGCCGCCGGGCCAATTGCTTGCAGATCAAACCTGCTGCCCTATGCTGCATGGCGAATCTGACGGAGAGAGCATGCCGGTTACGAACGAGTTCTTCGAACGCACGCCAACCTATGCGTCGACGCTCGAGCTCGCCTGGCAATGGTTTCTTCGTGTCGTGGCTGCCTGGAGCCTCATCCTCGGCATTCTCTATTGGGTGCGGCTGATCGGCTTCTATGACGGCGCCGAATGGCGCTTCGACCTGATGCCCGTTCACTGGCAGGTGGCCGCAGTGGCGCTTGCCGTCCTCTTTCCCTTCGCGGCCAGCGGCCTGTGGATGCTCGCGTCCTGGGGACCGGTCATCTGGTTTTTGTGCGCGGCGATCGAGTTCGGCATGTATCTCGGCTTCCCGCGCCTGTTTGGATTTCACCTCGAAATCCTGATCGCTCACGGCATCGTTGCGATCATCTACTGCGCCTTCCGCGCGGTCTTTTTCCTCAAGGCACGCAAGCAGTCAGATTAACTGCGCATTAGTCCTGTCTGCCTGTTTCGCCCGGTAAGCCCCTGTTAAGCCTGCGGTTTAAGTCGAATTTTATACGTGTTCGATATGGTCGGGCCAAGGTGAGAACAAAAAAGAAAATCACCAGGCGTCAAACAAGAGGCAAGACCATGATGACTTCCCGTCAGGCGGCGAAGCCCGCGGATAACCATGAAGATCGCAAGGATGCTATCCGGAATCTTTATCTGGAATCTTTGCAGCTGGTGGAAAGACTGCACCGTCGTCTTCTGGACGTGATCAAGGACGAGTTCGACCGCAACGGCCGTTCGGACATCAACGCGATCCAGGCTCTTCTGCTCTTCAACATCGGCGATGCCGAGCTGACCGCCGGTGAACTGCGCACCCGCGGCTACTATCTCGGCTCGAACGTGTCCTACAACCTGAAGAAGCTGGTCGACCTCGGCTTCGTCAGCCACCAGCGTTCGCGCATAGACCGCCGCTCGGTCCGCATCAGCCTGACCGAAAAGGGCCAGGAAGTGGCCGAGATCGTCGGCCGTCTCTACGAGCGCCACGTCGGTTCGATCGAGCAGGTCGGCGGCATCAACGCGGACGAGTTCAAGCAGATGAACCGCGCCCTGCAGCGTCTCGACCGCTTCTGGAACGACACGATCGCCTACCGCATGTAATCCGGACGCTCATCCGGCGATCTCGAAACCGCGTGCGCTCCGGCGCGCGCGGTTCGCGGCGTTTCAGCCGCCGCCACGTTCCCGCCATAAAAGCATGGGACCGGGAAGCTACGCGCATCGTTAATGAATTCGGCTACCGTTTGGGCTATCTTAACCCTGTTGCCGCAATATGCGTGAGTGGAGCCGCAGGCCTTCGCCGCGGCGAAAATTTCGAGTGCCGGGACCAACTCAATGAAGACATCTCGTCGTACCTTTATTCGGGGCGTGGGCGCAGGGGCTGCCACGGCAGCACTCGCGGCGCCGGCGATGGCCCAGAGCGTCATTGACGAAATCCTGTCCTCCCATTCGCGCGCAACCTGGGACGACCAGTTTGATGCGCGCCCGACGGCGCAGCCGGGCAGGGTGGTTTCCACTTCGCCGGTTTTCAGTCAGCAGACCGTCGCCTATGTCGAGCAGACGATGGCGCACTACCAGAACATCGTTGCCAATGGCGGCTGGCCGATGGTGCCGAGCGGGAAGACTCTCAAGCTTGGCGTGGTCGATCCTGACGTCGCGGTTCTGCGCCGCCGCCTGATGATCTCGGGCGATCTGGCCGAATCGGCTGGCATTTCGAACGCCTTCGACTCCTATGTCGACGTTGCCCTGAAGCGCTTCCAGACGCGCCACGGCCTGCCAGCTGACGGGGCGACCGGCCGCTACACCTATGCGGCGATGAATATTTCAGCCGACATCCGCCTCGGCCAGCTGCAGACGAATCTTGAGCGCCTGCGCAACATGCCGGACACGTCCGGCCGCTTCGTGATGGTGAACATTCCGGCCGCGGAGATCGAGGCCGTTGAAAATGGCCGCGTTGCTTCGCGTCATGTCGCCGTGGTCGGCAAGATCGACCGCCAGACGCCGCGTCTCACCTCGAAGATCCACGAGATCAACCTCAACCCGTACTGGAATGCGCCGGAGTCGATCGTTCGCCGCGACATCATCCCGCTGATGCGCAAGAACCCGAACTACCTGAAGGAAAACAACATCCACATCCTCGGGCCGAACGGGGAGGTCGATCCGCTGTCGATCGACTGGAACACGGAAGAAGCGGCGAAGCTGCGCTTCCGCCAGGATCCGGGTCGCATCAACGCGATGGCGAGCACGAAGATCAACTTCCACAACCCGCACGCCGTCTACCTGCACGACACGCCGCAGCAGAGCCTGTTCAACGGCCTCGAGCGTTTCCACTCGTCGGGCTGCGTGCGCGTGCAGAATGTACGCGACCTCGTCGTCTGGATCCTCAAGGAGACGTCGGGCTGGGACCGCCGCCGCATCGAGCAGACCATCCAGACGGAATCGGACGTCAAGATTCCGGTCGCGAATCCGGTGCCGATCCACATGACCTACGTGTCGGCATGGGCGACCGACCAGGGCGTCGCACACTTCCGCGACGACATCTACGGGCTCGACGGCGTGGACGCGTTGCAGATCTCGACGCTCTGACGAAAAACAATTTCCGGAATGGCCGCCTCGGGGCGGCCTTTTCATTTGTGGCGCAAAGCCGCAATCAAATTTCGCGGTCGTGCATGGTCGCACCACGGGAAGTGTGCTAATCGCGCCGCATCCAACGCCACCCCAAGTAAGTCCGAAGGACAGGTCCATGGCCATTGCTTCCGCAGCGTCGGCAGATGCTTCCGCTTTCTTCACCCAGCCGCTCGAAGAGCGCGATCCGGAAATCTTTGCAGCAATCCGCAAGGAGCTCGGTCGTCAGCGCGACGAGATCGAGCTGATTGCCTCGGAGAACATCGTCTCGCGCGCCGTTCTTGAGGCCCAGGGTTCGATCCTGACCAACAAGTATGCGGAAGGCTATCCGGGCAAGCGCTACTACGGCGGCTGCCAGTTCGTCGATATCGTCGAGGAACTCGCCATCGAGCGCGCCAAGCAGCTGTTCGACTGCAAGTTCGCCAACGTCCAGCCGAACTCGGGCAGCCAGATGAACCAGGCCGTGTTCCTGGCGCTGCTGCAGCCGGGCGACACCTTCATGGGCCTCGACCTTAATTCGGGCGGTCACCTGACCCACGGCTCGCCGGTCAACATGAGCGGCAAGTGGTTCAACGTCGTCTCCTACGGCGTCCGCAAGGAAGACCAGCTTCTCGACATGGACGAGATCGAGAAGAAGGCGCACGCGACCAAGCCGAAGCTGATCCTCGCCGGCGGCACTGCCTACTCGCGCATCTGGGACTGGAAGCGTTTCCGCGAGATCGCTGACGCGGTCGGCGCTTACCTTATGGTCGACATGGCGCACATCGCCGGCCTCGTCGCGGGTGGTCAGCACCCGTCGCCGCTGCCCTACGCGCACGTCGTCACCACCACGACCCACAAGTCGCTGCGTGGTCCGCGCGGTGGCATGATCCTCACCAACGATGAGGAAATCGCGAAGAAGATGAACTCGGCCGTGTTCCCCGGCCTGCAGGGCGGCCCGCTGATGCACGTCATCGCCGGCAAGGCGGTTGCGTTTGGCGAGGCGCTAAAGCCGGAGTTCAAGACCTACGCGAAGAACATCGTCGACAACGCCAAGGCGCTGGCTGCCGCTCTCAAGGAGACTGGCCTCGACATCGTCTCGGGCGGCACCGACAACCACCTGATGCTGGTCGACCTGCGTCCGAAGAATGCCACCGGCAAGCGCGCTGAGGCGGCTCTCGGCCGTGCGCACATCACCTGCAACAAGAACGGCATCCCGTTCGACCCTGAGAAGCCGTTCGTGACCTCGGGCATCCGTCTCGGCACCCCGGCGGGCACGACCCGCGGCTTCGGCACCGCCGAGTTCACCCAGATCGGCCACATGATCTCGGAAGTGCTTGATGGCCTGAAGGTCGCCAACTCCGACGAAGGCAATGCCGGCGTCGAGCAGGCTGTGCGTACCAAGGTCGAGGAGCTCTGCGCACGCTTCCCGCTCTACCCCTATCTGGGTTAAGCCTACGGCGAACAAGATTCGTCGGGGATGAGCGATGCGCTGCCCATACTGCCAGTCTGAAGACACGCAGGTAAAGGATTCCCGCCCCGCAGAAGACGGGGCGGCGATCCGCCGGCGCCGGGTTTGCCCGGTTTGCGGCGGTCGCTTCACCACCTTCGAGCGCGTGCAGCTACGCGACCTCGTTGTGATCAAGAAATCGGGACGCAAGGTCCCCTTCGACCGCGACAAGCTGTTGCGGTCGATGGAAACGGCGGTGCGCAAGCGCAACGTCGATCCGGAACTGCTGGAGCGCGCGGTGAGCGGCATCCAGCGCCAACTCGAAAGCTCCGGCGAAATCGAGATCAACTCCGGTGATATCGGCCGGCTCGTGATGGACGCCTTGAAATCCATCGATGACGTCGCCTATGTGCGCTTCGCCTCGGTCTATCGCAATTTCCGCGAGGCCAAGGACTTCCATGATGTCCTCGGTGAACTGCGAGGCGACGAAGACGAGGAATAGGCGCCGATGGCGGCAAGTTCGCGCAGTGAGGCAAGCGAGGCCGACCGTCGGTTCATGGCTGCCGCGATCAGGATGTCGCGGCGCAATCTTGGTCTGACTGCTACCAATCCCTCTGTTGGAACGCTCATTGTCCGCGACGGCGTCATTGTCGGTCGAGGGGTGACCGCGCTAGGCGGACGCCCGCATGCCGAGCCGCAGGCTCTCGCCGAGGCAGGCGAACTTGCGCGTGGTGCGACGGCCTACGTGACGCTTGAGCCCTGCGCGCACCATGGCCGGACGCCGCCCTGCGCGAACACGCTGGTGACGGCAGGTGTTGCTCGTGTTGTTGGGGCAGCAAGCGATCCGGACCCCCGCGTTTCCGGTAAGGGCTACGCCATTCTCCGCGCTGCCGGCATCGAGGTCGTCGAGCGCGTACTGGCGGAAGAAGCCGTCGACGTGATGGCAGGCTACCTGACTCGCTCGATGAGCCGCCGGCCGGAAGTGACTCTAAAAATTGCGGTTTCCGCTGACGGCATGATCGGCCGGACGGGCGAGGGCCAAATAGGAATTACTGGTCCGCAGTCGCGCGCACAGGTGCATGTGATGCGCGCCGAGTCGGATGCCATTCTCGTCGGCATTGGCACTGCGCTTGCTGATGATCCGGAACTGACCTGCCGCCTGCCGGGGCTTGAGGCGCGTTCGCCAATGCGCATCGTGCTCGACCGTTCGCTCAGGCTGCCGGTTGCCTCCAAGCTGGCGCGCACAGCACGTGAGGTGCCCGTGCTGGTCGCGACCTGCAACGATGCCGGCGATCCCGAACGCCGCGATGCCCTTGCCGCCGCGGGCGTCAGCTTCATGGCAGCCGAGACCTATGACGGCCGCCTCGCTCTGCCGGAACTGCTGGAGGATCTCGGCTCGCAGGGCGTCTCGACGCTGATGGTCGAGGGTGGAGCAAAGACTGCCCGCCAGTTCATCGATGAAGACCTTGTCGATCGTATTGCGCTATTTTCGGGCGACGTGACGATCGGCGAGGGCGGTATCGCTTCGCCCATCACGCGCGACACCATCCCGGAAGGTTTCCGTCTCGTGCGCACCGCGCGCTACGGCAATGACGACTATCTTGAATATGTGAGGGTACGCTGATGTTTACCGGTATCGTGACGGACGTTGGAACCGTGGCTTCCGTCTCGCCGCTGCCGGAAGGCATCCGGCTGCGCATTGCGACCTCCTATGATCCGAAGACCATCGACATCGGCGCCTCGATCGCCTGCTCGGGCGTGTGCCTGACGGTCGTCGCGCTTCCCGAGGCTGGCTCGAACGAACGCTGGTTCGAGGTGGAAGCCTGGGAAGAGGCGCTGCGGCTCACCACGGCATCCTCCTGGAAGCCCGGCACACGCATCAATCTCGAGCGCGCGCTGAAGATCGGCGACGAGCTCGGCGGCCACATTGTCTCCGGTCACGTCGACGGCCAGGCAGACATCGTGGGCCGTAAGGAGGAGGGCGATGCCGTGCGCTTCACGCTCGAAGCGCCGCGAGAACTCGCCCGTTTCGTCGCCCCAAAGGGGTCGGTCGCCCTCGATGGCACTTCGCTCACGGTCAACCACGTCGACGGTACAAGATTTGACGTATTGTTGATTCATCACTCACTCTCCGTGACGACATGGGGCGAGCGGCAAATTGGCGACCGGGTCAACATTGAAATTGACACGATGGCCCGCTACGCCGCGCGTCTGGACGAGGCCGTCCGGCAGGGCCTGTAACCATTTCCATCCTGATCAAGTTGAAGCATTGCGCCCAGTGCAATGCTCCAGCGTCAATGTACCGCTTGCTAAGGGGCCTGCTTCGGCCTAAGTCACCGAACAATCTCCGGAGTATCGCATGACCACGACCACCCCGCCCCGGCTCCTCATTGTTGAGGCGCGATTCTACGACGATTTGTCTGACGCCCTGCTCGAAGGGGCGAAGGCCGCGTTGGACGCGGCTGGCGCCCAGTATGATGTTGTCACCGTCCCTGGCGCACTTGAAATTCCTGCTGCCATTTCGTTCGCGCTCGATGGCGCTGAGAACGGCGGCACCGATTATGACGGCTTTGTCGCGCTCGGCTGCGTCATTCGCGGCGAGACCTACCATTTCGACGTCGTCGCGAACGAGTCCTGCCGCGCGCTGATGGACCTCGCTGTCGAGGAATCGCTGGCGATCGGCAACGGCATCCTGACCGTGGAAAACGATGAGCAGGCATGGGCTCGCGCCAAGCGCAGTGAAGGCGACAAGGGCGGCTTTGCAGCGCGCGCTGCTCTGACCATGATTGCCCTGCGCGAGCGATTTGGAGCTTAAGCGTGGCTCCGAAATCAAATACCCCGAAACCGGGCACGCCGCGCCCGGCCAACAAGCGCGGCGTCGCACGTCTTGCCGCCGTGCAGGCCCTCTACCAGATGGATGTGGCCGGTAGCGGTGTCCTCGAGATTACGGCCGAGTACGAGCAGTTCCGCCTCGGCAAGGAAGTCGACGGAGCGCAGTACCGCGAGGCCGATCCGCAGTGGTTCCGCGCCATCCTGTCTGGCGTCGTCGAGAACCAGAAGATCGTCGACCCGGTTATCCGCCAGGCGCTGACCGACGACTGGCCGCTGTCGCGCCTCGATTCGACGCTGCGCGCGATCCTGCGTGCTGGCGTGTATGAGCTGATGAAGCGCGAGGACGTGCCGGTTCCGGTCGTCGTCTCCGAATATGTCGACATCGCCAAGGCATTCTACGAAGAGGAAGAGCCGAAGCTCGTGAACGCGGTTCTTGACCGTGTTGCCCGCCGACTGCGCGGCGAAGGCCGGGGCAAGGATCCTGAGGCGTGACAACACGTCCGGTCTATGACGAAGCGGCTGCGCGCCGCGCGGCGATCATCTTCGCTTCGTCACAGGCCATTGTCGGCTCCGCCGCACCCATCACCATCTCCATAGGCGGGCTCGCCGGCTACTACCTGCTCGACGCGGACAAGTCGCTGGCGACGCTGCCGGTGACCGGCTTTACGCTGGGCGTCGCCGTCGGCGCGATTCCGGCCGCGGCGCTCATCAAGGGCCTTGGTCAGCGCGCAGGCTTCATGCTCGGCACTGGTGTCTCCGCGGTGGGCGGCGCGCTCGCGACGCTCGCCCTGTTCGAATCCTCCTTCTGGCTGTTTGCGCTGGCGCTTGCCATCATCGGTCTTGGCGGCGCCTTCGTGCAGCAGTTCCGCTTTGCCGCTGCCGACAACGCGCCGCCGCCGTTCAAGGCGCGCGCGATCTCCTTCGTGCTAGCCGGCGGGATCATTACGGCCATCCTAGGGCCGCAGATCGTCATCTTCACACGTGAGTTGCTTGCGCCGGTAATGTTCGCCGGCTCGTTCGCCTCGATCGTCGTGCTGGCAGCGGTCGGTGCTGTGATCCTCTCCTTTCTGCGCGCCCGGGACACGATCTCCCACCACTCGGTGGCTCGGGAGGGCCCCGCCCGGTCGCTGGGGGAAATCATCCGTCAGCCGCGCTTTGCTGTCGGACTGCTGTGCGCTGTCGGCACCTATGCGCTGATGAGTTTCGTCATGACCGGCGCGCCGATCGCCATGGTCGGCTGCGGCTTCACCCCTGACGAGGCGACGCTCGGCATCTCCTGGCACGTCATGGCCATGTACGCGCCGAGCTTCTTCACTGGCCGGCTGATCAGCCGGTTCGGCTGCGAGAAGATCATCGCGTTCGGGCTCGTGCTCCTGCTCGGCTGCGCCATAGTTGGCCTGTCCGGCATTCAGCTATGGCAATTCTGGACGTCGCTGATCCTGCTCGGCCTCGGCTGGAACTTTGGCTTCATCGGCGCCACCGCCATGGTTGCCAACACCTACCAGTCCAATGAAAAGGGTAGGGCGCAGGGATTTCATGACTTCGTCCTGTTCGGCGTCGTCGCCGTCGCCTCGTTGTCGGCGGGATTCGTCTACAACGCCTGGGGCTGGGAAATGCTGAACTGGCTGACCTTCCCGGTGATCGCAATCTGCTTTGCTGTTCTGCTGGCGCTGCATCAATTGTCCGGTTCAGAACCGGCAGTTGAAAGCAATTGATCAAGTAGTAGATCAGCAACGGTCCGCGAAAAAACTACAAAACACGTACACTAGCTTGACGTCTGCATAGCCGTTTCGCACTCTGCGCGCGGAAGGCAGGAGTCCTTTCGGGGTTTCTGCCTCTTCAAACCCGGCCCGGGGAGGGGTTTTTCGGGCCATCAAGTGAGGAAATCCGCGAAATGACCATGCTTTATGTCGTCATTCTGTGCGGCTTGCTTTCTGTGGTCTATGCCGTCTGGGCAACGCAATCGGTTCTTGCGGCAGACCAGGGAAATGCTCGCATGCAGGAAATTGCCGGCGCAATCCGCGAGGGGGCGCAGGCGTACTTGAATCGTCAGTACACCACCATTGCCATCGTCGGCGTCGTGGTCTTCCTTCTTGCCTGGTGGTTGCTTTCGGGAGCGGCAGCCATCGGCTTCCTGATCGGTGCGGTCCTGTCCGGCGCAGCCGGCTACATCGGCATGAACGTGTCGGTGCGCGCCAACGTGCGTACCGCACAGGCGGCCTCGGGCAGCCTCTCGGCCGGCCTCGACATCGCCTTCAAGGCAGGCGCCATCACTGGCATGCTTGTTGCTGGCCTCGCCCTCCTTGGCGTAGCGGTCTACTACTGGGTCCTGATCGGTCCTGCCGGCTATTCGCCCTCGGACCGTGCCGTCGTGGACGCACTTGTGGCACTCGGCTTCGGCGCCTCGCTCATCTCGATCTTCGCCCGACTGGGAGGCGGCATCTTCACCAAGGGTGCTGACGTCGGCGGCGATCTCGTGGGCAAGGTGGAAGCCGGCATTCCCGAAGACGATCCGCGCAACCCGGCAACGATTGCCGACAACGTCGGCGATAACGTCGGTGACTGCGCGGGCATGGCCGCGGACCTGTTCGAGACCTATGCGGTGACGGTTGTCGCCACCATGGTTCTGGCCGCGATCTTCTTCGCCGGATCGGAAATGCTCGCGTCGGTGATGCTCTATCCGCTCGCCATCTGCGGCGCCTGCATTGTTACCTCGATCATCGGCACCTTCTTCGTCAAGCTCGGCGCCAACGGCTCGATCATGGGTGCGCTCTACAAGGGCCTGATCGTGACGGGTCTTCTGACAATCGTCGGCGTGGCGATTGCAAACCAGTTCACCATCGGCTGGGGCGAGATCGGCGTTGTCGCGGGACAATCGATCACCGGATCGAATCTCTTCATCTGCGGCCTGATCGGCCTCATCGTGACCGGTCTGATCGTGGTGATCACCGAGTATTATACCGGCACCAACAAGCGGCCGGTGAACTCGATTGCCCAGGCGTCGGTGACAGGCCACGGTACCAACGTGATCCAGGGTCTCGCCGTCTCGCTCGAATCGACGGCACTGCCGGCGATTGTGATCGTCGGCGGCATCATCGCGACCTTCCAGCTTGCTGGCCTGTTTGGCACGGCGATCGCGGTCACGACGATGCTCGGCCTTGCAGGCATGATCGTCGCGCTCGATGCCTTCGGCCCCGTGACCGACAATGCCGGTGGTATCGCCGAAATGTCGGGCCTGCCGCCAGAGGTGCGTCACTCGACGGACGCGCTCGACGCAGTTGGCAACACGACCAAGGCGGTCACCAAGGGCTATGCAATCGGCTCGGCGGGTCTCGGCGCGCTGGTCCTGTTTGCCGCCTACTCCTACGATCTCGAGTATTTTGCCGCCAACAGCGATCGCTACCCCTACTTTGCGGGCATCGGCGACATCTCGTTCTCGCTGTCGAATCCGTACGTCGTCGCCGGCCTGATCTTCGGCGGCCTGATCCCGTACTTGTTCGGCGGCATCGCGATGACTGCGGTTGGCCGTGCGGCAGGCTCGATCGTTGAGGAAGTCCGCAAGCAGTTCCGCGAGGATGCGGGCATCATGGCTGGGACTTCCAAGCCTAACTACGCCCGCGCGGTCGACATCCTGACGAAGGCCGCGATTCGCGAGATGATCGTGCCGTCGCTGCTGCCGGTGCTGGCCCCGCTCGTCGTCTATTTCGGCGTGCTGATCATCTCCGGCTCCAAGGCCTCGGCCTTTGCCGCGCTCGGCGCTTCGCTGCTTGGCGTGATCATCAACGGCCTGTTCGTCGCCATCTCGATGACCTCGGGCGGCGGCGCGTGGGACAACGCCAAGAAGTCGTTCGAGGACGGCTTTACTGACAAGGACGGCGTGAAGCACCTGAAGGGCTCCGACGCGCACAAAGCCTCCGTAACCGGCGATACGGTTGGCGACCCCTACAAAGACACGGCAGGCCCTGCCGTGAACCCTGCTATCAAGATCACCAACATCATGGCGCTGCTGCTTCTGGCAGTCCTCGCGCACTGATCCGGCGATGACACACGAAGGGCCGCGGATTCACTTCCGCGGCCCTTCTTCATTGTGCTTCCGATTCGCCTTAGGGCAGGCGAGATCCGGGGAAGGGACGATCCATTTCCCTGCGCGAACGATCTGGCGAAGCGATCAGTGCCACCGGTCGCCGCTGCTGATTCTCTTTCATGATTACGTAGCCAAGCCAGGTCAGGCCGCCGAGGAATAACAGTTTCAGCATCTGCGCTCTCCTTTCGTCCCCCAACTCCCGCGAGGCAGCCGAGGTTCCTCTTCGGAGACAGGGAACGCGAAACACTTTTTGCCGTTCCACTCCCGCAACCTAGAGGAGAGAACGTCATGCTCAGGAAACTGATACTCGCGGCAGGCCTGGCACTTTTCACCACTGCGGCCGGCTACGCCCAGGGGCAGGCGCAGGCGCCGGCAAACACCGCCAGCTCTGACTTGCGTAAGCCGTCGGAGATCCTCCTTCTCATCGAGAAGCGCCCCGATTTCGCACGGCTGGAGGAGATGAGTTGGGACGACGACGGCTACTACGAGATCGTCTACCGCACCGGGGACAAGGCGCGGGTAGAGATCAATATCGACGCGAGAACCGGCGAACCCGTTGATGGGCGCTGACGCTGCGGTCTTCCCGAGCTTGTATGGAAATCTTCCCGAGCTTGTATGGAAAGAAGTGGCTCCCCGGGCCGGATTCGAACCAGCGACCAACCGGTTAACAGCCGGTTGCTCTACCGCTGAGCTACCGGGGAATGGCCTGCTCACGTGAACGGGGCTGCATATACACGGCAACCGCGACGTCGTCTACCGCTACGGCGCAAAGCACGTGTGGAGATCGTGATAAACGTGCGAATAAACGAACCCGTTGATGGGCTTCGACGCTGCGATCTTCTTGATTTTCCTGAGAAAAAAAAGTGGCTCCCCGGGCCGGATTCGAACCAGCGACCAACCGGTTAACAGCCGGTTGCTCTACCGCTGAGCTACCGGGGAATGGCCTGCTCACGTGAACGAGGCTGCGTATACAAAGCCTTTTCCGATTTGCCAAGCGCCTATTTGGCGCCACCTGCAAATTTTCTGCCGGGGCGCTGGCGTTTCTCCACAAGCCGCCTCATATCTGGCCTCGGGCGAGGGGTGACGAGTGGACGTGCGAATGTGCGGTGAAGAGCAGGAAGTCCGGCGCAGACACAAAATTTCGATCATGGGGCGCAGCTACACGCTCCCCGAATCCCGAGGGGTGCGCATCAGCATCGGTATTGCACTGATCATCGGCGGTTGCCTCGGGTTTCTGCCGATTCTCGGCTTCTGGATGATTCCCGTTGGCCTGCTGATTCTTTCCTATGAGTTCGCGACGGTGCGCAGATGGCGCCGCCGCTCCTCCGTCTGGTGGGCGGAGCGGCGCGGGCGGCGCAATTCACGCCGCCGCTGATGAGAACAAGCGCCGGGCGCGGGCGCCTGAGGCTATTCTGCCGGTTGCAGACCCGTGTGCACCTTCTTAGGTGCGCGCAGGACGATGGCGCCGAACATCAATACCCCGACAAAGACGATGATCGAAGCGATCGCGACTATCGGCTCCATCGCCGGTGAGCCTGTCAGCAGCAGGTAAAGCGACGGGGCCATCACGATGACGCCAACCGTGTAGACATAGAACTGCAGCTTCGCGAGGCGTGTTTCCGCGGTTTCCGGATTGAGGGCATGGTAGGCGCCGAAGATCGACATCGTCACCCAACCGAGCAGGTTGATGTGCGCGTGCGCTCCAACCGCCTGGTGATTCTGGCTGATGGACATGTGCAGTCCGACCAGAATTCCAACGATCAGGAATGCGACTGCAACTCGAAAGTACATTCTTGAAATGGCAGGCATGGCCGGTTCCTCCCCCGAGCTTGTGCATGTGAAGTAGAGCATGCGGAAATACATGAATCCATCGCCTCGTGGTTGCATACAACTGCGTCGGGAAAAGAAGACGTGTTCAGATATCCGGTGTATTTGCGCCAAGATTACTTATCGGGGAAGTGAAGGCTATCATCCTGCCGCTGCCATATCTCGCAAGCCGAGATGACAATTGGGTCCGTCCCGGCCCCACCTCCGCCCCGGCGATGGAGAATGTTTCGAGGATATTTTTCAGAATGGCGCGAGCGCGCTTGACGCCTCGTCCTACCTAACATATTGAGGCGCCGGAACGTTTGGAAACGTTAGGCCTCGTGGCGGAGTGGTTACGCAGAGGACTGCAAATCCTTGCACGCCGGTTCGATTCCGGCCGAGGCCTCCACTCCTTCGAACGTTCCAGCCGAATGCAATCGCGTAGCGCCAGACAGGTTAAGTGATGACGGTCGATTTCCAGCAGCTTCGGGTGAAGATGGTCGACGGTCAGGTTCGCACGACCGATGTCACACAGGTGAACCTGCTTTCCGCGCTCCTCTCGGTTCCCCGTGAAGAATTCGTTCCGGAAGAGCGCCGCGTCATCGCCTACATTGACGAGGATCTCGAAGTCGCTCCGGCTGCAGACGGTCACGAAGCCCGCTACCTGATGGAGCCGTCGCCGTTCGCCAAGCTGGTTCAGCTCGCCGAGATCCGCGAAAGCGATCGCGTTCTCGACGTTGCCTGCGGCACCGGGTACTCCAGTGCGGTCCTTGCACGGATCGCCAGGGAAGTCATCGCCCTTGAGAGCATCGCGCCGGTTGCTGCCCAAGCAAAGGAAATCCTTGCCGCGCAGGGTGTCTCCAACGTCGAGGTCGTCGAAGGTCCGCTTGCTACTGGCTACGCCGCCAAGGCTCCCTATGACGTCATTGTCATCAACGGCGCTGTCGACGAGGTCTCGCAGACGTTGATCGATCAGCTCGCCAAGGGCGGCCGCCTCGTCACTGTTCTCGGTCAGGGCAACGCTGCCCGCGCCATGATCTACGTCAGGGATCACGAAGGCCTCGTCTCGGCACGTTCGGCGTTCAATGCGGCTGTTCGCCCGCTCGCAGAATTCGCCCGTGTTCCTGCCTTCGAATTCTAATTTCCCTGAACAATAAAAAAGTTCGGGATTGTTACCGTTCGGTAACGCCCCCTCTCGGAAAATCAGTGTATTGTCCGGACCGTCGGCTGACTGTACGCATGTACTGCCAGCCGACTCGCGTATTGACGCGCGGGGATTGGTTCGCGTTAGGCGGGAGGCGTACCCGCCACTGGGCATATTAAGAGGTGGCACTTGTTTTCTGTCCGCAAAGGTTTGTTTGCCGCGCTTGTTTCGGGTGTAGCGCTGGCATCGACTCCATCCTTCGGTGAGACGTTGCAGGGTGCCCTGGCCAAGGCGTATTCCAACAATGCGTCTCTCAATTCCGCACGCGCCGGCGTCCGTGTCACGGATGAAGGCGTCGCGATCGCAAAGTCCGGCTGGCGCCCGACGATCGGAGCAAGCGGCAGCCTGACCTATACGGACAATGAGGGTGTCGAGATCCGCTCGGGCTCCTTCGGCGTCCAGATCCAGCAGTCGATCTTCGACGGCTTTCAAACCCTTAACACCGTCTATGCGGCGGAAGCCCGCGTGCGCGCCTCGAACGAGAGCCTGCGCAACAGCGAACAGGACATCCTCTTCAACGCCGCCGCAGCCTATGTCGACGTGCTGCGCGACCGGCAGATAGCGATTTTCCGCGAGCGCAACCTCGAGTTCCTTGGCGAGCAGGTTCGTGCTGCCAACTCGCGCCTTGAAGTGGGCGAGGGCACGCGTACCGACGTGGCGCAGGCCCGCGCACAGCAGGCAGCCGCGGTGGCCCAGCTGAGCGCCGCCCGCGCGCAGGTGCAGGCTAGCGAGGCGATCTACTTCCAGATCGTCGGCGACCGTCCGGGCAAGCTCGACGTCGCCAAGGCAGCGAGCCATCTGGTTCCCAAGAGCCTCGAACAGGCGCAGCAGATCGCGCTTGCCGAGCACCCGGCCATTCGCGCCAGCGAGCACCTCGTTGATGCGGCCGCCTACCAGGTTAAGACCGCCGAGGGTGGCATGCTGCCCCAGGTCAGCGCGCAGGCTGGCGTTTCGACCAGCAACCAGAAGACGTATGGCGGCCTGCCAGGTGTTGGTGGACGTGACGGCACGTCGACCGCAGCGTCGGTTGGCCTGAACCTTTCGATCCCGATCTATCAGGGTGGCCGCACTTCGGCGACGATTCGCCAGGCCAAGGAACAGCTCGGCCAGGCGCGCATCGACGTGGACGTCACTCGCGACCGCGTTCGTCAGGCCGTTACGGCTGCCTGGGCGCAATACGTTGCCGCGGTCGAAATGGTCAACGCCGGCCGGGAGCTGGTTTCCGCTGCGCAGCTTGCCCTTCAGGGCGTTGTCGAGGAGCGCAATGTGGGCCAGCGCACCACGCTGGACGTGCTGAACGCGCAGGCGGACGTGATCTCGGCGCAGATCAGCCTTGCTCAGTCGGAGCGTGACGTGGTGGCGGCAAGCTACGCCATCCTGTCGGCGATGGGCCGCCTGTCGCCCCAGCGTCTCAGCCTGAACGTTGCGGTCTACGATCCTTCGGAGCACTACAACGCCGTCAAGGACAAGTGGTACGGCACACGGACGCCCGACGGCCGCTAAGCAACTATCGCACTGTTCCGAAATAACGGCCGCGGATGACGCGGCCGTTTTTGTTTGTTCAGCAGCATGGTTCGACGGCCGAGCTCGTGGCTCCGGAAGAAAGTTACCGGCGGGAGGTGGGAATTCGCGGCAAGAGGACAACGTTCCGGGAAGCCCGGAAAGGCGAACTGTGGGCAGCCGCAGGAACCGCGCCGTTCGTCGTTCGGTCAGATGTCCGGAGCCTCTCAGGCACCATGAAGGATCGGTGCTAACGCACTAGTCGTCGTTCCCGTTTCCATAGCCACCACTGTGACCGCCGCGACCGCGGCCTACTGCTGGTGCAGTTCCACGACGCCCTTGGGATGAATGTCCCATTCGCGGCGGCCGGTTGGACGTTCGATCATGCGGTGCACCTTCGGTGGCTCTTCGCCCGCGTGCAGCCGGCGGATCTCGTCGCCGACCAGCGCGTCCGCTTTCGTCATGCGCTGGTTGTAGCGGACATATTCGAGCCAGGTCGGCAGCTGATAGCTTTCCATCCAGCGCTCAGGATGTTCGAGATCACGCGTCAGGCTCCAGCGCCGGGCGCCATCGCGTTTCCGGATCCGGCGCCGCTCGGCCATCATGGCGAGGAAGGTCGCCGTATCCTTCTGCGGGATGATGTACTCGATGATGATCTTAACCGGCCCGCTGCGGGGGGTGATGTCGAGTTCGAGCCGAGGCTCCTTCCAGCGGTTTATCGGGTCCAGATTGAGCGCTTCGATGGCCGGCAGTGCAAGCCACCGGATCAGGCCCACTGCTGCGCCCGCGATCATCACGACGGCCGCGATCTGCAGTGCCGTTTCCGGCCCCGAGGTCTCGGCCAGATGGCCCCAGACCCAGCTTCCCGATGCCATGCCGCCGAAAGTGCAGGTGTGATAGAGCGAAAGCGCCCGTCCCACCACCCATCGCGGCGTCGACAGCTGGACCGTGATGTTGAAGCTAGACAGGGAAATCACCCAACAGGCGCCAGCGAGCAGGATCACGATCACTGCGAGCCATGCGGGCGGGGCGACGGAAAGGACGAGGGCAGACACGGCAAAGCCAAGGAAGCCAAGGCGCGCCAACGATTCAGTGGTCAGGTGTTCGCGCAGGTATCCGCTGCCAATTGCTCCGCCGACCGCGCCAACGCCGAAGGCGCCGAACAGAATGCCATAAAGCAGGGCGTCGCCCTGCAGCATGTCGCGCGCAACGAGCGGCAGCAGGGCGAGAATGGTGATCACGCTGAAGCCGAACCAGAAGCCGCGGAAGAGCACCTTCTGCAGGTTCGGCGACATGGCGATGTAGCGCAGGCCCGAAGTAATCGCGAGGCCCAGCGGCTCGCGCGGCAAAGTCGAGGCACGCGGCGCCGGCTTCCAGCGATAGAGGACGATGAGCAGCGCGACATAGCTGCAGGCATTGACGAGGAACGCCGCCGCCGCGCCGAAAGCGGCCACGATAGCGCCGCCAATGGCCGGACCTACGCTGCGAGTGAGGTTGAAGCCCATGCTGTTGACAGCAACCGCCTGCGGAATCACGTCGCGCGGGACCATGTCGCCGACCGAAGCTTGCCAGGACGGATTGTATAGCGCGGTGCCGCAGCCGATCAGGAAGGTGAAGGTCAGCAGGAGCCAGGGCGTCAGCAGGCCGCCATAGGCGAACAGGGCGAGCAGGATCGAGACGCAGAACATGAACCCCTGCGCCAGGAGCATGACACGGCGGCGGTTGAAATTGTCCGCTATCGCGCCAGCCACCAGCGAGAACAGCATGATCGGCATCGCCGTCGAGGCCTGCACCAGTGCCACCATGTCCGCCGAGGTCGCAATGATCGTCATCAGCCAGGCCGCGCCCACCGTCTGGATCAGTGATCCGAAATTGGAGGCAAGGCTCGCAAGCCAGATCGAGCGGAAGACGGGTTGCTTGAACGGTGCGAGGGGAGAAGTGGCGGACAAGGCGGCGAAAATCCTCATTCACAAGGCGGATGAAGAGCGAACGCCTCACCCTAGCGTAGGTTCACGATTCGGGCTCCGGCGAAATTGCGAAGCAGCCTTGCGCGCGGCGAATCCGTCAGCTGTTCCCTACCGGGCCAGCATCCGGTGTTGATAACGCTGTTCGAGTGCCATCGCGCCCCAGATCAGGCCGATCAGCAGGTAGAAGTGGCGCCAGTGGTCCATGTCGATGACGGTGCCGAGACCGAGGTGGCCAAGAAAGACGACATAGGCGCACAGGAGATAGGGCTGCCAGGGCCGCTCGCGGAACAGGATGCGGAAGCCGCCGACGATGGTCCACAGCACCATGGTCAGGAACGAGGCAAAGCCGAGCCACCCATAGTCCATCAGCGTCTTCAGCCAGATGTTGTGCGTATCCTCGCCGAGCATTCGGCCAAAATTCAGCGGACCGATGCCGAGTGGATGCTCCATGGCCATCCGGAAGCCGATGCCGAAGCGGGCGAAGCGGCCGAGATGGCCTCCGTCGTACTCCTGCACCAGCCTGGCGCGCATCGCGAAGAAGTCCGCGACGCCGGGCAGTTGCAGCGCGACCAGGATTGCGGCAACCAGGATCGAAATGGCGAGCACGGCCATCAGCGCGAGGCGTAGGCGAAACAGGCTGCTCTGCGAGCGCAGGAAAAGCGCGATCATCAGCAGGACCGCCGACATCGCAAACAGGCCCCAGGCACCGCGCGAGAAGGAGAAGAAGATCGCCGCGACGATGAGGACGAATGCGCCGGCCGTCACTGGCAGGAGCAGTGGATTGCCGGTGAGGAGCCGGTGGAACAGCCAGATCGCTGGCAGTACCAGGAAAGGCCCAAAGACGTTCGGGTCAGCGAAGGCGCCGGAGGCGCGGTCGTAAAGCGTGAATTTGTCTGCGCCCGGAAACAAATGGAAATAGCCGGCTATGCCTAGCGTTCCCGTGACGAGCGCGGCCGCTACCCAGCCGAGGACGATCAGCCGGTAGCGCGTGTGGTCGCCTTCGACGATTGCGACGAAGAATACGGCGGTGAAGGCGAGGAACAGGGAGACGGCGAGATAGAGCGGTGTCTGGTAGAGGTCTCCCATCACCCCCATCGAGATGAGCCCCCCAACGTTGAACAGCACCAGCAGCGTCAGCAAAATTGCTGCGTACTTCGAGATGCGCAGTCCGAACAACGCCCATACCGCGATCAGCCCCGCCATGTAGAGCTCGTAGGGAGCCGGTTCAAACAGAACGAACCCGCCAAGAAACACGCCGAAGGTGACGGCGGCCGAGGTGATGATCGAGATCGCCTTCGCCTGCACGACTTCCCGAGGCAGGCCGCTTTCCGTGACCGTGCTCAATAGGCGTTTCCTGAGGTGAAGAGGCGGATCGGCGTCAGGAACAGGATCTTGAGGTCAAACCAGAGCGACCAGTTCTCGATGTAGTAGAGGTCGTATTCCGTCCGCATCCGGATCTTTTCGTCATTGTCGATCTCGCCGCGCCAGCCGTTGATCTGCGCCCAGCCGGTGACGCCGGGCTTCACGCGGTGGCGCGCGAAGTAGCCGTCGACCACTTCATGGTAAAGCAGGTTGCGCGTCTGCCCGGCCACCGCATGCGGGCGCGGACCCACCAGCGACAGGCTGCCGGCGAGTACGTTGAAGAACTGCGGCAGCTCATCGATCGAGGTCTTGCGGATGAATCGGCCGACGCGGGTCACACGCGGGTCGTTCTTCGTCACCGCCTGCTTCGCAGTTGGGTCGCACTGGTCAACATACATCGAGCGGAACTTGTAGACCTCGATGACCTCGTTGTTGAAGCCGTGGCGCTTCTGCCTGAAGAGGATGGGCCCGCTGCTGTCGAGCTTGATGGCGATCGCGGTGGCGAGCATCACCGGCGAGAACAGGATGATGCCGAGTAGCGAAAACACGATGTCGAAGGCGCGCTTGGCGACCGAATCCCAATCGTTGATCGGCTTGTCGAAGATGTCGAGCATCGGCACTGTGCCGATGTAGGAATAGGAGCGCGGGCGGAAGCGCAGCTGGTTCGAATGTGCCGACAGGCGGATGTCGACGGGAAGCACCCACAGCTTTTTGAGAAGCTGCAGCACGCGCTTCTCGGCCGTCAGGGGCAGAGCGACGACCAGCATGTCGATGTGCGCGATGCGCGCGAACTCAACCAGCTGGCTCACGGAGCCGAGTTTCGGATACCCGGCGATGACCGGCGGCGAGCGGGTGTCGTCGCGGTCGTCGAAGAAACCGCAGATGCGGATGTCGTTGTAGGGCTGGCGCTCGATCTGGCGGATCAGGTTTTCGGCTGCCTGGCCGCCGCCAATGATGACGGCACGGCGCTCCATCCGGCCGTTGCGTGCCCAGCGGCGCACCAGACGCGAGACGACGAAGCGGTAGACGAGCATCACGGCCATGCCGCCAACGAACCAGCTGGCCGCCCAGACGCGCGAGAATTCGATCGAAACCTTCAGGAAGAAGCCGGCCGCCGCCATCACCGCCAGGGCGCCGGCCCAGACGAGGAAGCAGGTGCCGATGCTGTGCAGCGGCTGCTGCAGGCGTGGCAGCTGATAGTTGCCCGCGATCTCGAGCAGAACGACGGTGACTGCCGGGCAGGCGATGATCAGGACGGCGTAGTGGAGGACCAGTTCTGGGTGCCAGCCAACATAGGTAAACCACAGCCCCACGCCGGTGAGAGCCAGCAGCACGAATTCGAGCACGCGCACGACGCCGATGACCATGACCGGCGACATCGTGTCGTTCCGGTATTGCGTCGCGATCTGCCGGGCGAGTGGACTGATCTGGTCCGGCCCGTTCGTGTCCTGCTCGTCCCGGAATGCGCGAACCGCATCAAGGGTAAAGCGGTGGTCAGGTTTCCTCTTTGCCATCTCTGCGCCCCCTGGCTCAGAAATGCCTTAGCAGAGAGCTGCTAAGGAAACCTTGACCGCTTCCCGTAGCGTCAGCTGGCGAGGCAGGAGCGGTAGACGGTTTCGATGTTTGCCGCCATCGTCTCGACGCTGAAGCGGGCAATCAGCTCCTCGCGCGATGGCATCACTCCGCGATAGGCGGCTTCGTCCGCAAGAACTCGCACCATGGCGTCGCCAACGCTGGGCGGCTCGGGCATGACAAGGGCAGGGGAGTCTGCGCCGAATACCTCCGGAATGCCGCCGACGGCCGTGGCGATCATCGGCTTGCCGGCCGCCAGCGCCTCGAGAACGAGGTAAGGCATTGCCTCTGCGCGCGACGGCACGACGACGGTACGTCCGAGTGCGAAGGCTTCGCGTGCGGGCATCGGCGGAAAGAAGGTCACGTCGATGCCCAGAGTTTTTGCCCGGTTCTGGTAGCGCGGAAGATCCGGACCGTCTCCGACCATCACGGCACGCAGGCGCCTGCCCGTAACTTTTTCGGCAAAGGCGAGGGCGTCGAGAAAGATGTCGGGACCCTTCAGGTCTCGCATCATGCCAATATAGATGAAGTCGGCGGCATCCGGCGCATTCTCGACCGGGATGAACTCGCTGCCATTGACGCCGTTATGAAACATCGAGGTCGGCGTCTTCAGGCGGCCGACTTTGGCGAAGAAGGCCTGCCGCTCATGCTCCGACACAAACAGGATGTGGTCGCTCAGGCGCGTCAGCAGCCGTTCGAGCGAAAAAAGGAGACGTCCCTTCCGCGTGGCGGGGTCGTAATGCAGGACCCCGCCATGCGGCGAATAAACGCGGGCAACGCGATACCTGAAAACCCGCAACACTGAGCCGAAGACCCGCACGAGCGCGCCACCCTTGGCGCCATGACCGTGCAGCACGTCCGGCCGCAATTCCTTGAGCAGACGAAAGGTCCGCACTCCGGCCGCGATGTCGCCAATGCTGATCCTGCGCTGGATCGGCATGCGCGACACGCCAAGCTCGAGGGCGTGCCTGAGCTCGTCGAAGTAGCGATCCTCGAGGGCGCCGCCCGTCGAGGAGTCGCAGATGATGCCGACCTTGTGGCCGGCTGCCGCCTGCGCCACGGCAAGGTCCCGGACATGCCGGAAGATGCCGCCGACGGGCGAGCGAAAGCAGTGAATGATGCGCAGACTGCCTGACACGTCACGCTCTAGAACAACCGTTCGCGGACATAGATCGTGTCGCCCGGCAGCACCGGATCGGACGTCGAGACCCGACCTGTCATCACCTCGTTGTTGATGGTGCGCGTGATGTCGACGTTCACCTGATTGGCGCGTGGCGTGAAGCCGCCGGCCGAGGCAATCGCCTTCTGGACTGTCAGACCGGGCACGTAGGAATACTGGCCGGCCGCGCCGACCTCGCCCATCACAAAGATCGGGCGGTAGCGGTCGACTTCGACCGAAACGTCGGGATCACGCAGATACCCGTTGCGCAGCTTCTCGGCGATCAGCGCCTCGACCTGCTGCACGGTATGGCCACGCGCCGGCACAGCGCCCACGAGCGGGAAGGAGATATAGCCGGACTGGTCTACGGCATAGACGTTGGAAAGCGAGTCCTGCTCGAACACGGTCACGCGGATGCGGTCGCCTGCATCGAGCACATAGGGCTTCGTCACCGCCTCGTTGAAGGCAGCCGGAGCCGGCCGGTAGCTTGAGCATCCGGCGGCTGCAAGGGCAGCGCAGAGGATGAGGGCAACGGTCGGCTTGTTCATGTGCAGGTGGCTACTTTCGTCCTGTGAAGTCAGGCCGCTGCGGCCCGTCTCGTTGCGATGATAATTCGTGAGACAGGGTTAACAGCGGGTAAAGGGAAAGCGATTGTGTTTGCCGCCCGTTCACCAATTAACCCTTTGTCAACAAAGGAAAACAGATCCTTACGCGCGGCTTAACGCCCCGGTTACCATACCCGTTTACCTTACCCAGCGACGTGTATCGGAGTATTCACATGACTGGGGCAGGTTCTGCGGACGTCGATGTCGATCTGGGCAGGCTTTTCGGAAGCCTCGCCCGCAACTGGAAGCGGATCGTCGCCGTCTCGGTTGGCGTGACCGCGGTTGCCTTCATGTTCGCCTCGATGGCGACTCCGCACTATCGCGCCGAGACCCGCATCCTCATCGAGAACCGCGAGTCCGTCTACGCGCGTCCGACCACCGGGGCCAGCGAGGCTGACCGGCCGTTGCTCGACAGCGAGGCCGTCGCCAGCCAGGTCGAAGTAATCTCTTCCAATGACATCCTGCGCGAGGTTGCACGCAAGCTGAAGCTCGCCAGCCATGATGAGTTCGGCGCTCGGGGGGAGACTTCCGCCATCGGCAACCTGCTGATCCTCACGGGGCTTAAGAGTGACCCGTCGCAGGCTTCGGTCGAGGACCGCGTCATCCGCGCCATGCGCGAGCGCCTCAATGTCTATAATGTCGACCGCTCGCGCGTGATCGTCGTCAGCTTCTCGTCGACCGACCCGAAGCTCGCGGCCGACGTTCCGAACGCGATCGCTGACGCCTATCTCGCCGTCCAGGAACAGGCTAAGCGCCTGACGACAGCCGACGCCACCGAATGGCTGGAGCCGGAGATCGCCGATCTGCGCAAGCGTGTGCGTGAGGCCGAGGCGCGGGTTGCCGACTATCGCGCCAAGGCTGACCTGCTTGCAGGCGGCCAGAACAACACCGTCATTGCCAACCAGCAGCTTTCGGAAATTTCGTCGGAGCTTGTTCGTGTCAGTGCCGCGCGCTCGGCCGCCCAAGCTCGCGCCAAGACCATTCGTGACGCCTTGGCGTCTGGCGCCTCGGCGGAATCCATTCCGGAAGTGCTGAATGCCCCGGTGATCCAGCGCCTGCGCGAGCGCCAGGCGCAGCTTTCCTCTGATCTCGCCGATGCCTCGACGACGCTGCTCGAAAACCACCCGCGCATTCGCTCGCTCAAAGCCCAGCTGGCCGAGGTTGAGCAGCAGATCCGCAGCGAAGCGCGCAAGGTTCTCGCCTCGGTTGAAAGCGAAGCCAGCTCCATGCGGGCGCGCGAGACGGAACTTACCGGTGACCTCAACCGCCTGAAGGCGGCGGCGGCTCAGGCAGGCGGTGACGAGGTAGAGCTGCGCGCCCTGGAGCGCGAGGCGGCTGCCGAGCGTGCCCTGCTGGAATCGTACCTGACCCGCTACCGCGAGGCAGCTTCGCGCGCTGACCGCAACTATCTGCCCGCCGATGCCCGGATCTTCTCGCGTGCAACGCAGCCCTACGAGCCGTACTTCCCGAAGGTCCTGCCGATCACGGCCGCCGCGTTCGTTGGCTCCGCGCTGTTGCTCGCGATCTTCACCCTGCTTGCCGAGCTCTTCAGCGGCCGCGCGATGCGCCCGGCACCGCGTGTGATCGAGCCAGTCGAGGAGATCGTGATGCCAGCCCTCAGCGTTGCGAACGTGGAAGGCGCCGCCGATGCTGACGAGGCGGAGGAAGTCGTTGAGGATCCGATCGAGGAAATCCGCGCCCAGCGGGCTGAGCTCACCATCGAGGAAGCTGCTGATCGTCTCGTGGAAAGCAATGTGAGCCGTGCGGTATTCATCTCGCCGGAGGGCGATGAGGCCGCGGCAGCCTCCGTGCTCGTGGCCCGCGAGGTGTCCGATGCCGGGCTCAGGGTCGTGTTCCTCGACCTCACTTCGACCGGTACGCCGTCGGCGACGATGCTTGAAAGCAACCGCTATCCGGGCATCACAAACCTGCTCGCCGCCGAAGCGCAGTTCTCCGAGATCATTCGCGCCGATCTTTACTCGGACTGCCACGTCATTTCGGTAGGCACCGCGCAGATGGAAAAGGCGATGCGCGCGATCGATCGCCTGCCGATCATCCTCGCCTCGCTCGAGACCGCCTACGACCTCATCATCGTCGAGTGCGGCCCGACCGATGCCGAAAGCCTCTCGCGTGTCGTCACGGACACGACCGAGATCCTCGTCAGCGTCATCGAGGCGGAAGACGAGGCGATCCGCGAGACGTCGCTGGATCTGGCCGAGTCGGGCTATAGAGAGGTGCTGCGTGTGACGCCGGTCGGCTATCGCCAGCCGCCGGCGCCGGAAGGTCGTCGTTCGGTCGCCTGACACGGGTCAGGCGAAATTTAGATCAGTCTTCCTGGTGTGGCTGGACCTTGGTTCCAGCCACTTTCGTTCTGAGCTGCTTGACGAGCGACCAGAGCGCGGCGTTCGATTTGACGAGGCGCACCGCGTGTGCCCGCGCCGTGGCAAGCGCCCAGGCGGCGCGGCCTTTGGCGGTGAGCGGCAGCAGCGTGTCGAACTGCCAGGTCTCGACGTCGCACCAGCTGCGCTTATAGGGCTCGTCGCCGACGCTGAAGTCGTAGATGGTCTTGCCCTGATTGCAGGCATCCTCGATGCAGAGGTAATCGAAGAAGTAGCCGGGGCACTGCGCCGCGGCTGTCTCGCGCATCCCGCCGAAGTCGCAGAGGATGCTGTGTGGCGTGTGCGACATGCCGTGCACCGCGACGAAGCCGCCCTCGACTTCCACCGCGCGCAACTCGAAGGGACGCATGTCGGCCGGAAGGTGGAGGCAGCTGGAGTAGAGCCTGCGGAAGAAGGTCTGCACCTCGATCGGCGCAAAGACGTTCGGGATGCCCTTTTCGGCAAAGCGTGCCGCCTTCATTTCGAAGTAGGCATCGAGGATGCCGTCGACTTCTTCTGGCGTAGAGGCGGTGATAACGCGGTAGCCGCCGACCTCCTCGAACTTGCGCAACTGACCACGAAACTTCTTGCGCTTCTTGCGCCCGTTATGGCGCGAGAGCACAGCGTCGAAACCGCCGCTTAGGTCTACGGCCAAGGAAACGTTCGGGCTGCGCATCGACGCGAGTTTCGCCAGCGGATTGGCGACCTCGCCGAATGTCGGGTTCTGGCGCTGCAGGCTGATGAGGTCGATATCAGGGCGCGCGGCGTGGATGGCGGCACAGAGCGTACGCGCATCTGCTTCGCTCAGCTGGTGGGCATGGGCAGCCAGGGCGGCAAAGTTGCCGTTAGCGTGGTCGCCGGCCGGAAAGCGCGCAACCTGGAACGGCCCCTCGCCCACGACTTCCAAGGCTAGCGCAAACACCGGCACACCGCTGCGGCGCATCATCACGATCAGCGCATCGGCACCACTCGCCTCGATCCAGGCGCGGATCCAAAGCGGGTGCTGAGCCGGGCCCACGATGGCGGTGGCGCAGAAGGCTTCGTATTCCGCAAGACCGATGTCATCCGCTGGTCGCACGTCGACCGACGAAGGAAAGGGGCGGGACACGGCGCTGGAAATCGCAGAGCGCGCTGTTCCGTTGTCAACCATAATGAAATCCTTCCAGCCCATACTGACGTCACGGTAGCCGAGAAAGGTGAATCAATGTTCGACGTGCGCCACACGGCGCAGAAGCTGGTGTTGAGTGGCGCGTACTGGAGCGGCGCAGCCGCTATTGCTTCCCGTTTCCTTTCCGGCTGCGGCGCGATCCTGATGCTGCACCGGGTTAACGCCGGAGGGACTTCCCCCCTCAACTTCAATACTCACCTGACCATCACGCCGGAATTTCTCGACGTTGTGCTCCGCGACATCCGCCGGCAGGGTCTCGCCTTCGTCTCGATGGACGAGATGGTCGAGAACCTGGCTAAGGGGCGCACGGGAACCGTGGCGGTTACGCTGGACGATGGCTGGCTCGACAATCTCACCGATGCGCTGCCGGTGTTCGAGGCGCACAACGTGCCTTTCACCGTCTACGTCACGACAGGCTTTGTAAGCGGCGAGGTCGCGCCCTGGTGGGAGGTTGTCGAGGAGTTCGTGGCGGTTGGCGGGCAAGTCGATCTTCCCACCGTCCAGGCTGCGGGCGACAGCAAATCTCAGATCCGCGCACTGATCCGCCACCTCTGGCGTGACATGCCGCAAACAGAGCAGCAGGCATTTCTGCGCCGCATCGGCGCGATCGACGACAGCAAGCCGCGCAAATTCATGAACTGGGGCGAGGTTAGACTGCTGTCATCGCACCCGCTGGCGACGATTGGTGCGCACACGGTGCATCACTACAACCTGCGCCGGCTTGATGAAGAGGCCGCATTGTTCGAGATGGCCGAATCCGCCCGCATCATTGAGCGCGAGACGGGCAGGAGGCCGCGCCACTTTGCCTATCCCTACGGCTCGCCGAGGGCTGCCGGTGAACGGGAGGCGAGGCTTGCCAAAGGCGCAGGCTTCGCGTCAGCCGTGACGACACGCCACGGCGTGCTACAGCACGAACACCGCGAGCATCTGCACGCTCTGCCGCGAATCTCGATCAACGGAAGATATCAGCGCCTGCCTTATGTCAGGACGTTGCTTTCGGGGCTTTCGACGGCGATAGCCAATCGCGGCAAGACGCTGGTGACGCTCTAACGCGCCTTCGGGCGAGGGGGCGTTGCCATCCACTTGATGATGAGCATCGCCGGCAGCACCCACAGGATGCCGGTGAAAAAGAAGTAGGCGAGATGCACAAGCGTGCCGGATTCGGCAAGCTGCGCGACCGCGACGATCGTAGCGACGATCGCATAGACGCACACCAGCATCACCAGTAGCACAGTACCGATCAGTTTCTTGAGACGAACGGGCATCGCTATTCTTCCTTTACGCGGCGTTCTATGCTGCGGGGCCACTGCGTGCAAACGAATTACGCCGCGACGGCGTGTCGCGCGGCTTATGCTTGCCTTGACGTAGCGGATAGGCGACGACACCTCCACTCGTCATCGTGAAGGTATCAGGTATGGCCGAACACGCGGCTTCCAACGCACTTCTCCCATCCGTTGCCCTTGATCGCGAACAGCAGAACCGCCGCCTCGTCCGCTGGTGGCTCTACCTCGTCATACTCGTGCTGTTTGCGCTTTTCGTGGTCGGCGGTGCGACGCGCCTGACTGGTTCCGGCCTTTCGATCACCGAATGGAAGCCGATCCACGGCGTCATCCCGCCGCTCAACGAAGCGGAGTGGACGGAAGAGTTCGCCAAATACCAGGAAATCCCGCAATACAAGCAGCTCAACCAGGGCATGACCCTGTCCGAGTTCAAGACGATCTTCTGGTGGGAGTGGGCGCATCGTTTGCTGGCGCGAAGCGTCGGCGTGCTCGTTGCCCTGCCGCTCGCCTTCTTCTGGCTCACCGGGCGTCTTGAGAGGCACCTGAAGCCAAAACTCGTCGGCTTGCTGGCGCTGGGCGGCCTGGAGGGCTTCATCGGCTGGTGGATGGTGGCGTCGGGCCTCGCCGAGCGCACGCACGTCAGCCAGTACCGGCTCGCGATGCACCTTCTGATGGCCTGCCTCATATTCACCGCGACCGTGTTGATCGCGCGCGGGCTGGCAAACCATTCGGTTGGACCTGCGAGGGAAGGCACCCGCCGCTTCGCGGGCTGGCTGGTTGTTCTTGTGCTGATCCAGATCGGCCTCGGCGCCCTGGTGGCCGGCCTTCACGCCGGCATGACCTTTACCACCTGGCCATTGATGGACGGAAAAATCTGGCCGGACCAGCTGCTGCTGATGGACCCGTGGTGGATCAACTTCTTCGAGAACGTAAAGACGGTGCAGTTCAGCCACCGCATGGGCGCCTACGTCGTGTTCGTCGCTGCCCTTTGGCATGCGCTCGCAACCTGGCGGGCCGAGCCCGGAACGCCGCATGCCCGCCGAGCGGTGGTGCTGTTCGCGATGGTGACGCTGCAGGCGGTGCTCGGCATCGTCACGCTTGTCACCGCGGCAAGCCTGCACCCGGCGATCACTCACCATGCCTTCGCAATCATCGTGCTCGGCTTTGCCGCCGCCCATTGGCGCGCGACGAAGGGCAGCTATCCGAGCGAGACGAGAGTTCTCACGGCGTAACAAAAAAAGGCGGCTCGAAAGGCCGCTTTTTCCATTGCCGTAAAGCCGGTTCAGTTCTGCAGCATCAGTTCCATGTTCTGGACGGCGGCACCCGATGCGCCCTTGCCGAGATTGTCGAGCACCGCGACCAGGTTGACCTGGCCCTTGCCTTCCGTGCCGCAAACGTAGAGCTGCATCCGGTCGGTGTCGTTGAGCTCGGTCGGGTCGATGCGCGGCATCGACTTGGCGGCATCGAGCGGCATCACCTCGACGATGTTCTGGCCGGCATAGTGATCGGCCAGCGCCTGATGGATGCGGGCCAGCGTCGCGCCCTCAGCCAGAAGATCGAGATGCAGCGGCACCTGAACCAGCATGCCCTGCGCGAAGCGGCCGACGCTGGGCGCGAAGATCGGCGCGCGGTCGAGCTTGCCGTGCAGCTTCATCTCCGGAACGTGCTTGTGGGAGAGCGTCAGGCCGTAGAGGAAGTGCGGCGCGGCGATGTGATCGGCCGCTTCCGTGTTCTCCATCTGCGCGATGAGCTGCTTGCCGCCGCCGGTGTAGCCGGACACGGCGTTTACACTGACGGGATAGTTCGCCGGGAGGATCCCAGCCATGACCAGCGGGCGGATCAGGCCGATCGCGCCAGTCGGGTAGCAGCCTGGATTCGCGACGAAGCGCGCCGAAGCGATTTTCGCGCGCTGCTCCTTGTCCATCTCGGCGAAGCCATAGGCCCAGTCCGGATTGACGCGGTTCGCGGTCGAGGTGTCGATCACGCGCGTCGTCGTGTTGCCATCGAGCATGGCAACGGATTCGCGCGCTGCGTCGTCCGGAAGGCAGAGGATCGCAATGTCCGCGGCGTGGAGCATGTCGCGGCGCATGTCGGCGTTGCGGCGCTCCGCCTCGGGGATCGACAGCATCTCGAGGTCGGGGCGGCCTGCAAGGCGCTGCCGGATCTGAAGGCCGGTGGTGCCGTGTTCGCCGTCGATGAAGATTTTCGGTTTCATTTCCACTTTCCGGATTTTGTAGCGAATCCAGCGACTTACGTCGCCAGCCGGATTCTCTTTGTCAGGTAGTTGAATCTGTTTCTCAGGATCGGCCTGCGGCAGCTTTCCTGCGTGCCAGAAGACCAAGATAGTGCATCGCGACGGTCGCGCCAGCAATCGCCGTGATATCGGCATGATCGTAGGCCGGTGCAACCTCGACGACATCGGCCCCGACGATGTCCAGCCCTTCGAGCTGGCGCAGCACCGACAGCATCTTCGCCGACGACGGCCCGCCTGCCACCGGGGTTCCGGTGCCCGGTGCATAGGCCGGGTCGAGGCAGTCGATGTCGAAGGTCAGGTACGTCTTCGCGCCCGCCGCGCGTTCGAGGATGGCCGCGGCGATCTCGCTCGCACGCATCTCCTCGAGTTCCTCGCCGTAGATGATCTTGATGCCGCAATCTTCCGGCGCGTGCGTGCGGATGCCGATCTGAATCGAGCGCGACGGGTCGATGATGCCGGCGCGCGCGGCGCGGGCGACGAACGAGCCGTGGTCGATGCGGCTGTCGTCATCGAACCAGGTGTCCTGATGCGCATCGAACTGCACCAGCGCCATCGGGCCATGCGTTGCCGCATGCGCCTTCAGCAGCGGCCACGTGACATAGTGGTCACCGCCCAGAGAGAGCAGGAAGCCAGCCTGACTGAGGATGTGCGCGGCCTCGCGCTCGATCCGTCCGGGCGTCTCCTGATGATTGCCGTAGTCGAGAAGACAGTCGCCATAGTCGACGACCGACATGTTCTCGAACAGGTCGAGATGGAACGGGTACTGCGGGTCGACGTCGAAGATCGCCGAGGCGCGGCGGATCGCCTGCGGGCCGAAGCGCGAGCCCGGCCGGTTGGATACGGCCGCATCGAACGGAATGCCCCAGACGACCGCGTCCGCGCCTGCCACGTCCTTAGAGTAGCGGCGACGCATGAAGGAGAGGGCACCTGCATAGGTCGGCTCCGCTTCGCTGCCGACATTGCTTCCTGCGGTAAAGGCACGGTCGATTGCATTCGATGGCATTGGCGTCTCCCACGATGTGGAACGAAGCTATTGGACGGATGCAGACGCTGTGCAACAAAAAAAGCGGACCCGAAGGCCCGCTTTTCCTTTGTCCGATATCCCGGCGCGATTAGCGCTTGGAGAACTGGAACGAACGGCGGGCCTTGGCCTTACCGTACTTCTTACGCTCGACGGTACGGCTGTCGCGGGTGAGGAAGCCACCCTTCTTGAGGACAGCGCGCAGCTCCGGCTCATAGTAGGTCAGCGCCTTGGAAATGCCGTGACGAACGGCACCAGCCTGGCCCGACAGACCGCCACCGACGACGGTAGCGACGATGTCGTACTGGCCGGCACGATTCGCAGCCACGATCGGCTGCTGCAGGATCATCTGCAGGACCGGACGAGCGAAGTACTTGTCGTACTCCTTGTCGTTCACGATGATCTTGCCCGAGCCCGGCTTGACCCAAACGCGAGCGATGGCGTCCTTGCGCTTGCCGGTCGCGTAGGCGCGGCCCTGGGCGTCAAGCTTCTGGACGTGGACCGGGGCTGCCGGCTGCGCAGCGGCCGTCGCCTGGCCGAGTTCGGCGAGGGAAGAAAGGTCAGCCATTATGCGGTCCTCTTGTTCTTGCTGTTGAGCGCGCCGAGATCGAGCTTCTCAGGCTGCTGTGCCTCATGCGGGTGCTCGGCACCGGCGTAGACGCGCAGGTTCTTCATCTGGCGACGGCCGAGCGGGCCGCGCGGGATCATGCGCTCGACGGCCTTCTCGATGACGCGCTCCGGGAAGCGGCCCTCGAGGATCTGGCGAGCGGTGCGCTCCTTGATGCCGCCCGGGTGACCGGTGTGCCAGTAGTACTTCTTGTCGGTGTACTTACGGCCGGTCAGGACGACCTTGTCGGCGTTGATGATGATGATGTTGTCACCGTCGTCGACGTGCGGCGTGAAGGTAGCTTTGTGCTTGCCGCGGAGACGGTTGGCGACGATGGTTGCCAGACGGCCGAGGACAACACCCTCAGCGTCGATCAGCACCCACTTCTTCACCACGTCCGCAGGCTTCTGCGAAAAGGTAGCCATGGTTTCTGCTTTCGGTTGATCCTTCCCGCTTTATCGGCGGTAAAGGCGTTTCTTGTTGCTTGCGTTGCGGGCAGCGAGCTGACTGCAACTGAATACGGGGCACCCTTTGAGGCATTCCGCATTTGTGGCGGCTTATAGAAGAGGCGCAAAACCGCGTCAACCGGCTGGCGGTGGACAACGTCTAAAAGAACCTAACTAAAACAGCACCTTAGGAATGCGGTATTATTTTACCGCATCGAAATTGCGTTTCGGCGGAATGGAATAGGTGCCTGTCGCATGCACGACGATGTGCTGCTCGGGTCCGGCAACGATCTCGATGTCGTAGACCATCAGGCTCCTGCCGAGCTTGAGGATGCGGCATTTGCCGTCGATCGGGCCGGGCTCTGCCTTGCGCATGAAGTTGATGTTGAGGTTGGTCGTCACCGATAGCGCGTCCGGCCCGACGTGGCTGAGCACGCAGACATAGCCGCCAATGTCCGCCAGCGCGAACAGGGCGGGGCCGGAGACGGTGCCTCCGGGCCGGATGTGGCGCTCGCAGGCATTGAGCCGCACTGTGCAGCCGCCGGGAAAAATATCCAAAGCCTCGTAGTCCTGATGCCCGTTGTTGAGCTGCGGAAAGACCTTGTTCAGGTACTCGTTGATCGTGGCGGCGCTCATTACTGGCGTCAGCGCGGACATGAATTTCCCTCCCGGACCTGTGGCTGGAGCGGACTTTTGCCGTTTCGCCGCTTTCCTTCAAGGCGTCACATGCTTAGTTTCCAGAAAAGCATGGATACGCGGGTGAGCAGCATGGCGGCGATCGAAAAGCAGAACGAGGCACCAGGGCCGGTCCTTAAGGAGCAGACGGGAGGCGTGCTGCGGCTGACGCTGGCGAACCCTCCTGCGAACGCACTATCCGTTCGGATGATGACGGAGCTGCAGGAAGCGCTGGACGAGGCACGCGACGATGCGTCCGTGCGCGTCGTGGTGCTGGGATCTGCCGGAAAGGTGTTTTCCGCGGGGCACGACCTCAAGGAATTGGCGGCGCACCGCTCTGATCCCGACGGCGGCGAAGCCTTCTACGAGCAGACGATGAAGATCTGCGCCACGCTGATGCAGTCGATCGTGCGCCTGCCAAAGCCGGTCATAGCCGAAGTGAAGGGCGCTGCAACCGCGGCGGGATGTCAACTCGTTGCTAGCTGCGATCTCGCAATTGCCACCGACAAGGCGACGTTTGCCACACCGGGGGTCAACATTGGCCTGTTCTGCTCGACGCCGATGGTTGCCCTGTCGCGTAATGTCTCCAACAAGCATGCGATGGAGATGCTGCTGACAGGCGAGCAGATCGACGCCGGGACGGCGCGCGAGTTCGGCCTGATCAATCGCATCGTGCCGGAAGAATACCTGCAGCAGGTGGTCAATAAGTACGCCGAGACGATCGCCTCGAAATCGCCCCTGACGTTGAAGATCGGCAAGGAAGCCTTCTATCGCCAGGCCGAAATGAGCCTGTCGGAAGCCTATGAGTACACGGCGCGGGTGATGGTCGAGAACATGCTGACGCATGACGCTTGCGAGGGCATCTCGGCCTTCATCGAGAAGCGCACGCCGGAATGGACGGGCAAGTAGGCGGCAGCGCCTCATGAGTTGAAAACAGCGCCGCTTCGAGCGGCCATGCGAGATTGAAGAGAAGCCGCCTTAAATGAACCACGACAACTACGACAATTCCTACATTTCCGGCATCCTGCGCGAGGTGAAGACCGTCGCCATCGTCGGCGCCTCGGCCAATGACGTGCGCCCGTCCTTTTTCGTGACGAAGTACCTGATCGATAAGGGGTACACCGTCTACCCGATCAATCCGGGTCACGCAGGCAAGGAGATCCTCGGCCGCATGACCTATGCCAGGCTCGCGGATGTCCCCGAGCCGATCGATATGGTCGACATTTTCCGCGCCTCGAGCGCGGTGCCTCCGATCGTCGAGGAAGCGCTCGCGCTCGACCCGAAGCCGAAGTTCATCTGGATGCAGCTGACGGTCCGCAACGACGAAGCGGCTGCGCGCGCCGAGGCGGAAGGGCTCAAGGTGGTGATGAACCGCTGCCCGAAGATCGAGTACGCCCGCCTTGCCGGCGAGATCGGCTGGAACGGCGTCAACAGCCGCGTCATCTCCTCGAAGAAGCCGCTCCTGCGCAGCGGTTTCCAGAGCTTCGGCATCCGTAGTCGCTGAGCGCAAAATTTTTTCGGAGAACTCACGGTTTTCCGAACGACGAATGGATCCGTGAACGGATTCGGGAAAAATCCTCTTTGCGTTTGCGCGTGGGCTTTGCGATCAATGCCCTAACGACACAACCGCCAGGAGGAATTCCATGTCTCAGCGCACGCCCGGTTTTAATACGCTCGCGGTTCATGCAGGCGCCCAGCCTGACCCCGCGACCGGCGCTCGTGCCACGCCGATCTACCAGACGACGTCTTTCGTGTTCGATGACGTCGATCACGCGGCGTCGCTGTTCGGCCTGAAGGCGTTCGGCAACATCTACACGCGCATCATGAATCCGACCCAGGCGGTTCTGGAGGAGCGCGTTGCAGCCCTCGAGGGCGGCACCGCAGCCGTCGCGACCTCGTCCGGTCACGGCGCCCAGCTGCTGGTGTTCCACACCATCATGCGTCCGGGCGACAACTTCGTCGCCGCCCGCAAGCTCTACGGCGGTTCGATCAACCAGTTCGGCCACGCCTTCAAGAATTTTGGCTGGGACGTCCGCTGGGCCGATCCGGAGGACTTCAACTCGTTCGAAAGCCAGATCGACGATCGCACCCGCGCGATCTTCATCGAGAGCCTGGCGAACCCGGGCGGCACCTTCGTCGACATTGAGAAGATCGGCGACATTGCCCGCCGTCACGGCCTGCCGCTGATCGTCGACAACACGATGGCGAGCCCGTATCTCGTCCGTCCGATCGAGCACGGCGCCGACATTGTCGTCCACTCGCTGACCAAGTTCATCGGCGGCCACGGCAACTCGATGGGCGGCATCATCGTCGACGGCGGCACCTTCGACTGGTCGAAGTCGGGCAACTACCCGATGCTGTCCGAGCCGCGTCCGGAATATGCCGGCATCGTCCTCCACGAGACCTTCGGCAACTTCGCCTTCGCGATCGCTTGCCGCGTGCTCGGCCTGCGCGACTTTGGCCCGACCATCTCGCCTTTCAACGCCTTCCTGATCGCGACCGGCCTCGAGACGCTGCCGCTGCGCATGCAGCGCCATTGCGACAACGCGCTCGAAGTCGCGAAGTGGCTGAAGACGCATCCGAAGGTCGCCTGGGTCTCCTATCCGGGCCTGCCGGACGATCCGAACCATGCCCTGCAACAGAAGTACTCACCGAAGGGCTCGGGCGCCGTCTTCACCTTCGGCCTCAAGGGCGGCTTCGAGGCCGGCGTGAAGGTCGTGGAAGGCGTCGAGCTGTTCTCGCACCTCGCCAACATCGGCGACACCAAGTCGCTGATCATCCACCCGGCTTCGACCACGCACCGCCAGCTCACCGACGAGCAGAAGGTCGCTGCCGGCGCCGGTCCGGACGTGATCCGTATCTCGGTTGGCATCGAGGACGTGGCTGATATCATTGCCGACCTGGAGCAGGCACTGGCAAAGGCGTAAGCCGATGTACGCAAGTCACTTCGCCGCAATCTCGATTGCGGGCATCGACGCGGAAGAGGGGGCTCCGGCCCCCGACCGCCTCATTTCCGGCAATCCGGTCCACCGCACCTGGAACGTCGAAGAGGCGGAGGGCGGCATCTATGCCGGCATGTGGGAGTCGACGCCGGGCAAGTGGCGCGTCTCCTATGACGAGTGGGAGTTCTGCCACATTCTGTCGGGCGTCTCGATCCTGACGGAAGACGGCGGCGAAGCCCGGACGTTGAGGGCAGGCGATGCCTTCGTCATCAGGCCTGGCTTCGTGGGCACGTGGGAAGTCGTTGAAACGACACGCAAGGAATATGTGATCCGCACATAGCCGGCCGTGCATCTGCGAGGGAGGCGCATGAAGACGACTGTGGTAGGTGCCGGCATTGCCGGGCTATCGACAGCCTGGGCGCTGACCCGGCGTGGGCACGAGGTCACGTTGCTTGAGCAGGGGTCGATCCCAAACACGCTGTCGGCTTCCGGCGACCATCACCGCATCATTCGTCGCGCCTATCCTGCCAGCACTGGTTACGGCGAGGCGATCACAGACGCCTATCTCGCCTGGGACGAGCTCTGGCGCGACCTTGGCCAGAGCCACTACGATTCGCGCGACTTCATGTGCATCTCGCGCGTTCAGGGTGACGACGCGGAAATCTACCTTGAGGGGATGAGCGCCGGCGGCTGGGATTTCCAGCTGCTGCAGCCGGATGCGGCATGCGAGCGCTGGCCATTCCTGGAGCCGGGCTCGTTCCGCTATGCCTTCCATTCGGCCGAGGGTGGGGCGCTGCATTGCCAGCGCATTGCCTCAGGCATGGCGGAGTGGCTGCGCGGCAACGGCTGCGACATGCGCGAGCACGTCCGTGTCGAAGAGGTCGAAACAGATACCGGCACGGTGCGGCTTGCCGACGGCAGCACGATCACCGCGGATCACGTTGTCGTCACCGCCGGTGCGTGGGTGACGAAGCTTTTTCCCGATCTTGCTTCGACGCTGTCGGTTCAGCGCACGGCTGTCGTCTATCTCGAACCGCCTGCGGATCTGAAGGAAGCCTGGTCCCGCGCGCCGGTGATCCTCGACGTCGGCGGCACGACCGACGGCTACATCATCCCCCCTTCGGGCGAGGGCGGTCTTAAATTCGGCGCCGGGGCGCACCGCTTTGCCGATGCCGATCCCGACCGGAACAGGGTGCCGTACGAAGGAGAGGGACGCGACATCCTCAACCTGTTCGCGCCGCCCATCGCGCGGGTGGACGAGTATACCGTCACCGACACGGTCACCTGTGCCTACACCTTCACCAAGGACGAGCGCTTCTTTGCCCAGCAGCGGCAAAAATGCGTGATCGTCTCGGCCTGCTCAGGGCACGGCTACAAGTTCGGCGCGGCTGTTGGCCAGCATGTTGCTGAATCGCTTGAGCGGGACGACTTTGCGCGGCTGAAGAAGTGGCTGCGTGAGGGGCGGGTCTGATGCATGCCGCTGCGGCAGTTCTCCTGCCCGCATTTACCCTGCGCTGCCTATACTCTTGCGCTGACGGGATGGGGCATCCTATTTAGCGACTGAACAGAAACTTCGATTCAGGCCTTCAGGCCGAGTAATAATCTCCTGGAAGGGACATTCGATGCGGGACCCCGTCGAACACTACATGAATCTCGTGCCGATGGTGGTCGAACAGACCAATCGGGGCGAGCGCGCCTACGACATCTTCTCGCGCCTGCTCAAGGAGCGCATCATTTTCATCACGGGTCCGATCGAGGATGGTATGGCGTCGCTCGTTTGCGCGCAGCTGCTCTTCCTTGAGGCTGAGAACCCGAAGAAGGAAATCAACCTCTACATCAATTCGCCCGGCGGCGTCGTGACCTCGGGCCTGGCGATGTACGACACCATGCAGTTCATCAAGCCGCCGGTCTCGACGCTCTGCGTCGGCCAGGCGATGTCTGCCGGCTCGCTGCTCCTTTGCGCTGGTGCCAAGGGTATGCGCTACGCCACTCCGAATGCGTCCATCATGGTCCATCAGCCTTCCGGCGGATACCAGGGTCAGGCCACGGACATCCTTATTCATGCGCAGTGGACCGAAGCGCTGAAGCGCCGTCTCAATGAGATCTACGTCAAGCACACCGGACAGGATTACGAGACAATCCACTCCGCGCTTGAGCGTGACCGCTTCATGACTGCCGAACAGGCCAAGGATTTCGGCCTGATCGACCAGATCATCGAATCGCGCGACGCCGTCGAAACAGCGTCGTCTTCCGCTGCTCCTTCCGCAACGTAACTGATGTAGGCATGGCGCATGAGGCAAATTTCTCGCCTCGTGCGCCATTTCCGTCACAATTTGCTGTTCCCACGGAACGGGTGACGACCTACGTTAAGCCTATGTTGAGTTTCGACCGCGTAGCTTTCCGATTTGGAACGCTGGCGTTCGCTGCAGTACCGGCCTTCTCAAGGGTGCCGGCAGACGCGGGCGGGACATGGGCATTGGCAGGGGCGCGTTCCCGCCATTATGTTAGACCTGAAAGGCCACGCTTGTTGCGGGCCCCAGTAAGGCCGAAAGGACTTGGATAACATGAGCAAGGTCAGCAACGGTGGCGGCGATTCCAAGAACACGCTGTACTGCTCGTTCTGCGGCAAGAGCCAGCACGAGGTTCGCAAGCTGATCGCTGGCCCGACGGTATTCATCTGTGATGAGTGCGTTGAGCTTTGCATGGACATCATCCGCGAGGAGAACAAGACCTCGATGGTGAAGTCCCGCGAGGGCGTTCCTACTCCGCAGGAAATCCTCGCAGTGCTTGATGACTATGTAATCGGACAGTCCTACGCGAAGCGCGTGCTGTCGGTGGCCGTCCACAATCACTACAAGCGCCTCGCACACGCCTCGAAGAACCAGGACGTCGAGCTGGCAAAGTCGAACATCCTGCTGATCGGCCCGACGGGCTGCGGCAAGACGTTGCTGGCGCAGACGCTGGCACGAATCATCGACGTGCCGTTCACGATGGCTGATGCCACGACGCTTACCGAAGCCGGCTATGTCGGTGAGGATGTCGAGAACATCATCCTGAAGCTGCTGCAGGCTGCCGACTACAATGTCGAGCGCGCCCAGCGCGGCATCGTCTACATCGACGAGATCGACAAGATTTCCCGTAAGTCGGACAATCCGTCGATCACCCGCGACGTTTCGGGCGAGGGCGTCCAGCAGGCACTTCTGAAGATCATGGAAGGAACCGTTGCCTCGGTTCCACCGCAGGGTGGCCGCAAGCATCCGCAGCAGGAATTCCTGCAGGTGGATACCTCGAACATCCTGTTCATCTGCGGCGGCGCGTTCGCTGGTCTCGACCGCATCATTTCGGATCGCGGCCGCAAGACCTCGATCGGCTTCGGCGCGACTGTCGAGGCTCCGGAAGACCGCCGCACGGGCGAGCTGTTCCGCCAGGTTGAGCCTGAGGATCTGCTGAAGTTCGGCCTCATCCCTGAGTTCGTCGGCCGTCTGCCGGTTCTGGCGACGCTCGAGGACCTTGACGAGGCTGCGCTGATCCAGATCCTGACCGAGCCGAAGAACGCATTGGTCAAGCAGTACCAGCGCCTGTTCGAGATGGAGAACGTGGAACTGACGTTCCACGAGAGCGCGCTGTCGGCGATCGCCAAGAAGGCGATCGAGCGCAAGACCGGCGCTCGCGGCCTGCGTTCGATCATGGAGGCGATCCTCCTCGACACCATGTTCGAGCTGCCGGCGCTGGAAGGCGTCCAGGAAGTCGTCATCTCTGACGAGGTGGTGTCTGGCAACGCCCGTCCGCTGTACATTTATGCGGAAAAGGAAAAGGGCAGCGCCGCAAGCGCCTGATGCGCTTGCTGATTGTCGAAATCGTTGGAGCGGCGCCGAAGGGCGCCGCTTTCGTTTTGGGTGGCCCTTGATCTTGGGGTAATGCCACTCCAACTAAGCAGTCGAGATGACCGCCCAGTTCTACCGTGCTGTGAACCTCGGTCCCCGGAGGTAGGCGGAAGGGCGCGCGGTCGCTAATATCGAGAATCGCGGCTGGCCATTGGGCGGTCGCGATATGAAAGGTTGGACTATGACCACATCACCGAGGTCTGCTGGCGAAGGCACCTACGCGGTCCTGCCGCTGCGCGACATCGTCGTCTTCCCGCACATGATCGTGCCGCTGTTTGTCGGCCGCGAGAAGTCGATCCGCGCACTGGAGGAAGTGATGGGTGCCGACAAGCAGATTCTGCTTGCCACCCAGATGAACGCTGCGGATGACGACCCTGCTGGTGACGCGATCTACGACGTCGGCACGCTCGCGAATGTCCTGCAGCTGCTGAAGCTGCCCGACGGCACCGTCAAGGTGCTGGTGGAGGGCACTGCTCGCGCAAAGATCAACCGGTTCCTCGACCGAGAGGAGTTCCACGAGGCCGAGGCCGCCGTGCTCGTTGAGCCGGTGGAGGACGAGGTCGAGATCGAAGCGCTTGCGCGCTCCGTCGTGGCCGACTTCGAAAACTATGTGAAGCTCAACAAGAAGATTTCACCGGAGGTCGTGGGCGCGGCCAGCCAGATCGACGACTATTCGAAGCTCGCGGACACCGTTGCATCGCACCTCGCGATCAAGATCACCGAGAAGCAGGAAATCCTCGCTACCCTTTCGGTCAAGGACCGTCTGGAGAAGGCGATGGGCTTCATGGAAGCCGAGATCTCCGTGCTGCAGGTGGAAAAGCGCATCCGCTCGCGCGTCAAGCGCCAGATGGAGAAGACCCAGCGCGAGTACTACCTCAACGAGCAGATGAAGGCGATCCAGAAGGAACTCGGCGAGGGCGAAGACGGCCGCGACGAGGCTTCCGAGATCGAGGAGCGCATCAAAAAGACCAAGCTGTCCAAGGAGGCACGCGAGAAGGCAGAGGCCGAGCTGAAGAAGCTGCGGACGATGTCGCCGATGTCTGCCGAGGCCACCGTGGTCCGCAATTACCTCGACTGGCTGCTGTCGCTTCCGTGGCAGAAGTTCTCGAAGGTCAAGAAGGACCTGGCATTCGCCGAAGAGGTGCTCGACGCTGATCACTTCGGCCTCGACAAGGTCAAGGAGCGTATCGTCGAGTATCTGGCGGTCCAGAGCCGTCAGAAGAAGCTCAAGGGCCCGATCCTCTGCCTCGTCGGACCTCCCGGCGTCGGCAAGACCTCGCTCGCGAAGTCGATCGCCAAGGCCACAGGACGTGAATATGTCCGCATGGCGCTGGGCGGCGTCCGTGACGAGGCCGAGATCCGCGGTCACCGTCGCACCTACATCGGCTCGATGCCCGGCAAGGTCATCCAATCGATGAAGAAGGCGAAGAAGTCGAACCCGCTGTTCCTGCTGGACGAGATCGACAAGCTCGGCCAGGACTACCGCGGCGATCCGTCTTCGGCGCTGCTGGAGGTGCTGGATCCGGAGCAGAACTCGACCTTCATGGATCACTACCTCGAGGTCGAATACGACCTGTCGGGTGTGATGTTCGTGACGACGGCCAATACGCTGAACATCCCCGGTCCGCTCATGGACCGCATGGAGATCATCCGTATTGCCGGCTACACGGAGGACGAGAAGGTTGAGATCGCCAAGCGGCACCTGCTGCCCAAGGCGGTTCGCGACCACGCGCTCCAGCCGAAGGAGTTCTCGATCACCGATGAGGCGCTGCGCCTGGCCATTCAGCAGTACACGCGTGAGGCCGGTGTCCGTAACCTCGAGCGCGAACTGATGAAGCTCGCGCGAAAGGCCGTGACGGAGATCCTGCGGACGAAGAAGACGTCCGTGAAGATCACCAAGGACAACCTTGCCGACTATCTCGGCGTGCCACGCTATCGCCATGGCATGGCCGAGGGCGAGGATCAGGTCGGTGTGGTCACCGGTCTGGCTTGGACTGAGGTCGGCGGCGAGCTGCTGACGATCGAAGGCGTCATGATGCCCGGCAAGGGCAAGATGACGGTGACCGGCAACCTGCGCGACGTGATGAAGGAGTCGATCTCGGCTGCTGCGTCTTACGTCCGCTCGCGTGCCATCGACTTCGGCATCGAGCCGCCGCTGTTCGACAAGCGGGACATCCACGTCCACGTGCCGGAAGGCGCAACGCCGAAGGATGGTCCGTCTGCCGGTACCGCGATGGCGACGGCGATCGTGTCGGTGCTCACCGGCATCCCGGTCCGCAAGGACGTTGCCATGACGGGTGAGATCACCCTGCGTGGCCGCGTGCTGCCGATCGGTGGCCTGAAGGAGAAGCTGCTTGCAGCGCTTCGCGGCGGCATCAAGAAGGTGCTGATCCCGGAAGAGAACGCGAAGGACCTCGCGGATATTCCGGAGAACGTGAAGAGCGGCCTCGAAATCGTACCGGTCAGCAGGGTAGGTGAGGTGCTCCGTCATGCGCTCACGCGTATGCCGGAACCGATCGAGTGGGTGGAGCCGGTAGAGCCGGTTGCAGCGAAGACAGGGGACGCTTCGGCGACCACTTTGGCCCACTGACGCCACGTAAACAGGCTTCATGACGAAAAAGCCGGGTTTTTGACCCGGCTTCAGACTGCTGACAAAGTTCCGCGAGCCTTCAAATCAGGCTTGTTAATTCCGACCCGTTCTCACTTTGAATCTGAGACGTTCCGTGAATCTCGGGCTCCGGAAAGGTGCGTCGAGGGTTTGTCAACAAACTGAAGCCGGGTTTTTGACCCGGCTTTTTTGCTGAAACCCGCAGAAACCCGGGAAAAACCGCGGAATTCCGCGCTTTCCCGCTTGGTGTATTCCTGTTGATTTCCTAAAGTTTGCTCCTCGCCGGATGAGTCAGTCACCGGTCTTTTCACAGGGAAGGGAATTCTCCATGAACAAGAATGAACTCGTTTCCGCGGTAGCGGACGCCGCCAAGCTCTCCAAGGCTGACGCCCAGGCTGCTGTCGATGCGGTTTTTTCGGTCATCGCTAATGAACTGAAGAACGGCGGCGACGTTCGCCTTGTTGGTTTCGGAAACTTCTCGGTCTCCAAGCGCGAAGCGACGACCGGCCGTAACCCGCAGACCGGCGCTGAAGTGAAGATCCCGGCTCGCAACGTGCCGAAGTTCTCGGCAGGCAAGGGCCTGAAGGACGCGGTGAACTAATCAACTTCCGTGACAGGCGGGGGAAGTGCTGAAAAAGCCGGACCATTCGTCCGGCTTTTTCATTTAGGACTTCTGGAAATGCTGGAGGCGACGCCCAGCAAACTTGTGTGAAACTGAAGCACCTTCAAGGGGGCGATTCACACTTCAGTAACGCTCCGCTAGCCTAAGCGATGATTCGGCAGTCCGGTGAGCGTCCGGACGATGCCGATAGCATAAGCGGCGGACGTGACGATGGCACAGACTGGCAGCGCGCAGCGCGAACCTTCAATGGAAGAGATCCTGGCGTCGATCCGCAGGATCATCGAGGACAGTGACAGCGTCAGGCAGCCACTCGAAGAGCCCGCGGAATTGCGCGTGGTCTCGCCTGCAGTGGAAGAGCAGGCTCCCGCCACGGACGAGGTCCAGGCATTCCGGGCGGAGCTCGATGAGGCCGTTGAGGCTGTTGCCGAGCAAATGGCGGAGCAGGTTGCTGAGCCGGCTGCTCCAGCGGCGGAGGCACCCGTAGAACCGCAGGTGCGCGAGGTGCCGCAAGTTCAGCTCTCTGCGGAGGAGCTGACCGACGTCGACGTGCAGAAGGCCGTGGAGGCCGTTTCGGCGCCGCAGGCGGCTGCACCGCAGGCACAGCCTGTTGTGGCTGCAGCTCCGAATTCGGCACCAGGTGGCGAGACGACGATTTCCGGCGCGCGTCCGGCTCTTCTTTCCGAGACGACGCAGCGCCAGGTCTCGGCGGCATTCGGCGAGCTTTCCGAGGCATTCGCGGCAAGCCGCCGCCGCTCGTTCGACGAGATGGCGGAAGAGATGCTGCGCCCGATGCTGCAGGAGTGGCTCGACAATAACCTGCCGACGTTGGTTGAGCGCCTCGTGCGCGAGGAGATCGAGCGCGTGGCACGCGGCGGACAGTAAGTCCTCCACGGCGCTTCGCAGCGGTAAACCTCTTCCTTCCCGTCCTCCTTCAGGGTCATGACGTTGTCGCGAAGAATGGCGGTGAACTTCGTGTCGTGGAAGGGCGTCTGGTCGCGCCGCTTCGTTGACTCATTGTAGATGAAGCCGACATTGTCGGTGGTGACGCACGCGTACGCGGCGTCCTCCGCCTGTGCGACGATCGTGCTTGCTGTCAGGGCCGCGCACGCCATGACGGCAACGATATGGTTCTTCAAGATTGCTTTCCTGCGAACGGGGTGGTGGTGGGTTCACGCCGCTGATAAACCTCCGCGCGAATTTCACAACCCGCGCGGGCACGTGAGCGCCGCTGTTCAACAGCCTTGGCGGCGCCGCGGAAGAGGCTGGCGAAATCACCCGAAAAGCATAGGTATAGGTGCACCAATGCCGCCCGGTTGACTCGGATGCTCCCATCCGGTTTACACCGCTGA
>Ga0180222_1000491_pt1 | contig 57011 bp, 54 predicted proteins | sample eDN5th37CKraftOP_FD_151336 | JGI IMG/M metagenome (GOLD analysis project Ga0180222, IMG submission 151336) | Enriched Organic Plus compost microbial communities from Emeryville, California, USA - eDNA 5th pass 37_C Kraft OP (version 2) (version 2) ...
TCGTTGTCCAAAACCTCCGATTGTCATCGGGCTGAGCCGCTTCCAGAATAGCCTGCCGCGTCGGCGTTCATTCCGGGGGCAGCGCATGACGTACATCAGCTCGATCAAATCCATCGGGACCGAAGCGCATCGGCGCTTTGTCGCCGAGCGGCTGCTCGCCTTGAAAGGGCGGCTGCAACAGGACGTGCATCACATCTCCGATGAGCGCAGCCTGCGGCTCGCCACCTGGAACATCATGCATTTCGGCGACGGCGGCGCTTATGCGCGCACGACGGAATCGATGCTCTACATCGCCGAAATCATCGATCACTTCGATCTCGTCGCCATTCAGGAAGTGAACGAGAATCTTGACGCGCTCAATGACCTGATGCGGCGCAATCTCGGCGGCGACTGGGACTATATCGTCACTGACACTGTCGCCGGCAGCAAGGGAAATTCCGAGCGGCTTGCTTTTGCCTATCGGCGATCGAAGGTCTGGTTTCGCAAGGAAGCCGGCGAGATCGTGCTGCCGACGGGGCAGGAAATCGCTGATCCCGGCACCGATCAGGTCGGCGCAAAGGTGCAGTTCGCGAGGACGCCGTTCTCGGTGTCGTTCCAGTCGAGCTGGTTCAAGTTCAAGCTCTGCACGGTGCATATTTTCTATGGCAACGCGACCGAAACCAGTCCGGAGATGGAGCATCGCCGCCGCGAGATAGAAAGGATCGCACAGTTTCTCGCCGAACGGCAGCAACAGCAGCAGCGCGCGCTGGGCGATGAGGCGAACTTCATTCTCCTCGGCGATTTCAACATCGTGTCGCCCCAGCACGCGACGATGCGTGCGCTCGAAGAGGCGGGGTTTACGATCCCGCAGGCTATCAAGGACGCGCCGTCGAGTCTTTCAGGCAAGCACCACTACGACCAGATCGCGTTCTTGCTCGCCGACAAACGGTTCGAATTCCGCGCGTCCGGCGTATTCGACATGTTCGACGTGGTTTACCGCGATCAGGACGCGGACCATTACATCGACGTGGTCAAACCCGCCTCGTTCGAACGCAACAGCGAAGGGGAGTTGCGCGATCGCGAGCAAAAGGCTGCCTACTTCCGAAACTACTATCGCAAGCACCAGATGTCGGACCACAAGCTGCTCTGGTGCGAAATCAAGACGGACTATTCCGACGACTATCTCGAACGTATCCGTGTGTCCGGGTAGGACCTGCGATGCAACGCGGCGTACGTGCAAGCGGCCACGTTGGTGGACCGCGGATCAGATCAATGCCGCACGGGTGTCAATAAGACGCGATGCATGACAGCGCAGGTTTCGTCGTATAATTATCTCGAATAGGCGAAAGCGGAACGAGAAGCTTCATCATCCATGATACCAGTTATCAGCGGTCGTGAGTTTTCGTGCTTGCTGGCCGCTGCTACTGAAGAGAGAGTTTCCTTTCGCTAACCTACGGACTTCAATGCAACAATTGTCCACTGCCAATCTGCTCGAATGCGCGGAAGACGCGCTTACTGCGGCGGCCGCGATCCAGGCGGATGCCACACGGCAGGTCCGTTCGCGCGTCCAGGAAAATGGCGCGGGCGCGGATGCGTTTGATCGTGAACAGCGCGCGACTCACGGACTTGCGTGGCTCGCGACCTATGTCGAGGCGATCCGTCGTCTTGCCGACTATGCGAGACGGCTGGATGCGTCCGGCAAGCTCGGAGAAACAGAGCAGCTGATCGTTCGCATCGGAATCGGCGAATATCTGGCGCAGATCGTCGGCGGCATTCCGATGAGTCAGGGCGAGACGGCGCGCCTGACCGACTTCGGCCTGTCGCCGGGATCGGTGGACGGTCGTCTGACGGCGGGCGCGAGAAAGCTGATCGAATTCGGCAACAGTGCCGCAGCCCGCGCACGGCTCGTGACGCTTTTGCGCGAGCATCAAGGCACGACGATCGAGAACAGCGGTCTCGACGAAACGCTCGAGACCATGCGCGAAGAGATTCGCAAGTTCACCATCGATCAAGTCGCGCCCCATGCCCATCAGTGGCATCTGACCAACAGCTATATCCCGTTCGAGGTGATTTCGCAGATCGCCGAACTTGGGGTCTTCGGCCTGACCATACCCGAAAACTTCGGCGGCATGGGGCTGGGCAAGGAGTCGATGTGCGTCGTTTCCGAGGAATTGTCGCGCGGTTATATCGGCGTGGGCTCGCTCGGCACGCGTTCCGAGATCGCCGCCGAGTTGATCCTCGAGAACGGCACCGACGAGCAAAAGCAGAAATGGTTGCCGAGGATCGCATCGGGAGAAGTGCTTCCTACGGCCGTCTTCACCGAACCCAATACCGGCTCCGATCTGGCATCCTTGAAGACGCGGGCAGTACGGTCCGGCGACGTCTATAAGGTCTATGGCAACAAGACCTGGATCACGCATCCGGTACGCGCGAACCTGATGACTTTGCTTGTGCGCACGGACCCGAACGAAAGCGGATACCGCGGGCTTTCGATGTTCCTCGCGGAAAAGCCGCGCGGGACGGACGAAGAGCCGTTTCCGGTCGCGGGTATGTCCGGCACTGAAATCGAGGTGCTCGGCTATCGGGGCATGAAGGAATACGAGATCGCTTTTGATGGCTTTGAAACCGGAGCCGACAGCCTGCTTGGCGGCGCGGAAGGCGCCGGCTTCAAGCAGTTGATGCAGACCTTCGAGTCGGCGCGAATCCAGACCGCGGCGCGGGCCGTCGGTGTCGCCCAGTCGGCCCTCGATCACGCACTCGCCTACGCGCAGGACCGTTCGCAGTTTGCGCGACCGATCATTGAGTTCCCTCGCGTCGCCGACAAGCTCGCCATGATGGCCGTCGAGATCTGCATCGCGCGGCAACTCACCTATTACGCCGCCCGTGAAAAGGATTCGGGCCGCCGTTGCGATCTGGAGGCGGGCATGGCCAAGATGCTCGCCGCGCGCGTCGCTTGGGCGGCTGCGGATAATGCGGTCCAGGTTCACGGCGGCAATGGCTTCGCGCTGGAATTTCCGGTGTCACGCATCCTGTGCGATGCCCGCATTCTCAATATCTTCGAAGGCGCGGCGGAAATTCAGGCGCATGTGATCGCGCGCCGGCTGCTTGGCGGAAGCAACTAACGGGCGTTTAACGAGCGCTGGAAAGAACGGCATGTATGACCTGCTTAAGGGCTTTCGCATCGTCGAGGGCTCGTCCTTCGTCGCCGCTCCCCTGTGCGGGCTCACGTTCGTTCAACTGGGCGCGGACGTCATTCGCTTCGATCCCATCGGTGGGGGCCCGGACTTCTATCGCTGGCCATTGGCACCGGGCGGGCTGAGCTTCTATTGGGAAGGGCTGAACAAGGGAAAGCGGTCGATCGCCATCGATCTCGGCAATCCGAAAGGACGCGAGATCGCGGTCGCGCTGGCGACGGCACCCGGTCCGCAAGCCGGTTATTTCGTCACCAACTATCCGGCCAAAGGTTTTCTCTCGCATGAGAATCTTTCGGCGCGCCGGGCGGATATGATCACCGTGCGGGTGACGGGCTCGTCGGACGGCCGCAATGCGGTCGACTACACCGTGAATTGCGCGACGGGATATCCCGATCTGACCGGTCCCGCCGACCTCGACGCGCCGGTCAATCACGTTCTTCCGGCATGGGACGTGGCAACCGGGCTGACGGCGGCGGTATCGCTGCTCGCCGCCGCGCATCGCCGATCGGCAACCGGCGAGGGGCGGGAGATTCAGGTGCCGCTTTCAAATGTGGCGTTTGCCGTCCTGTCGGCGCTCGGCAATGTCGGAGAGGTTTCGACGGCAGGCCGCGACCGGCCGAAATACGGGAACGCGGTTTACGGAACCTTCGGGCGGGACTTCGTGACGAAGGATGGACGGCGGCTGATGATCGTTGCCGTCACGCGCCGTCAGTGGCGCGGACTGGTGGAGGTCCTTGGGCTTCAGGACGACGTTGCAGCGCTCGAAAAGAAGCATCAGGTCGACTTCGATGCCGATGAAGGCGCCCGCTTTGAGCGTCGCGAGGAGCTGTTCGCGCTTGTGCAGCAACGGGTGGCGGGCCGGAACGCCGGAGAACTGATCGCGGCGTTCGACCAAGGGGCTGTCTGCTGGGGAGAATATCACACGGTCGCCTCGGCCGTGCAGCACGACGATCGCCTCTCCGTGCGCAATCCCATGTTCGAGAAGCTCAACCATCCGAGCGGCGAGAGTTACATTGCGGCGGGCTTTCCCGGCATCCTGAGCGACGTGGATCGATTGCCGGTGCGGCCGGCGCCGCGGCTTGGAACGCATACCGACGAAATCCTTGCCACGGATCTCGGCCTTTCCGATGGGGAAATCGGTAAACTGCATGACTCCGGGATCGTTGCCGGGCCGGAAAAGGCGCTCAGCCGATGAGCAATACGGAAGTCTCCGCTGCCGAAATCGAGCGCCTGAAGGAATATGTCGGCCGCTCGATCTCCGAGACCGACATGGTCGATCCGCATGTGCCGGAGCGATTTGCGGCAACCCTTGACGTCGACTTCGATGGCGATGCGTTGCCGGCCCTATGGCATTACGGCTTGTTCCTGGTCAAAGTGCCGACGAGCCGTCTTGGACCGGACGGCCACCCGCCGCGCGGTGTCTTCCTTCCCCCGGTACGGTTGCCCCGCCGGATGTTCGCGGGCTCGGATCTCGCCTTTCATGCGCCGCTGCGGATCGGCAAAGCAGTGACGTGCGTTTCGCGCATTGCTTCGGTCGATCTCCGTTCGGGCAAGTCAGGGCCGCTGATCTTCGTCCGCGTCGCGATGACGCTGAGCCAGGGCGATGCCGTTTGCATCGAGGAGGAGCAGACCCTCGTTTACCGCGAGGCGGGCCCGGCCATGCCGGCGGTCGTCGAAAAGCCGCGACAGCCGCCGGCCGAAGGCGAAATCGCGGAGGAGTGGCTTCCGTCGAGCGTCGAGCTGTTCCGCTATTCGTGCGCCACGTTCAATTCTCACCGCATTCACTATGATTTGCCCTACGCCAAGGACGAGGAAGGATACCCCGCCCTGGTGGTTCATGGGCCGTTGATCGCTACGAGGCTCGCCGCCTTCGCCACCAGGATCGCTCCCGGTCCTTTGCTGCGCTTTACCTTCCGCGGCGAAGCGCCGTCGTTCGTCGATCAGCCGATCCGGCTGGTCGGCCGCGTGGAGAATGACGCCTGCCTGGTGCGTGCCGAACGGGCCGATGGCGTAACCGCGATGTCCGCCAAGGCCATTTTCACCCGGTGCGGGTGAGTTCCGGCTACGGAATCATTCCGCGACGACGCGGTTGGCGAGCACGCCGATCGCATCATTGACGACCTCGACAAGATCGCCTGGCTTGAGTGCGGGAACGGTAGGGCCGTCGCACCCGAGCCAGATCACATCGCCCGGATGCAGGGTGACATAGCGTGACATGCGCGCGAGCGTGTGGGGCACGCTGAACAGCAGGGTTCTGGTGTTATAGCTCGAGACGGTCTTGCCGTTGATGCGTACTTCGATCTGCTGGTTCATCGGATCGATATCCGAAACGATGAACGGCCCCATTGGCTTGAACGTGTCGGCGTTCTTGGCGCGCCAAAGCGTGCGGTCGGAGCGCTGCCATCCGCGCTCGCTGACATCGTTGCCGAGCGTATAGCCCGCGACGCAATCGAGTGCATTGTCTTCGGTCAGGTTTTTTGCGCGGCGACCGATCACGACGACCAGCTCGCCCTCGTATTCCACCGGGCCCTTCGAGTCGCGCGGGATGACGATGTCGGCGCCGCTGCCGATCAGGGCATTGTTAGACCGGTAGCCGATGTCCATCTGCGTCGGAATTTTGTAGGACGTGCCATGCGCTTCGTTCGCCCATTCGATATGGGCGCGGTAGTTCAATCCCGCCGCATAGAAATTGCCGGGGATGACCGGCGGCAGGATTTTGGCCTGGTCGAGGCGATGCCGCCGTCCGTCAGGCGCAATCGCATCGCCGCCGTCGATCACGACGTCTAGCGGCTCGCCTTCGACCTCAATTCGTCCCGATTTTCTCAACCTGCCAGCACCTCGCGAATGCGCTCGCGAATGCGCTCCTTCTCCTCCGGAGACGTGTCCGGAGACAAGCGGGTCTCGTATGCGATCTTCGCCGGTTTCTTCAGAACGACGATGCGGTCGCCGAGTTGCAATGCCTCGGCAATCGAGTGGGTGATGAAGACGGCGGTTTTCTTGTTCTCGCGGACGAGATTCGCGAATTCCTCACGCAGCCGTTGCCCCGTCATCTCGTCGAGCGCGGAAAACGGCTCGTCGCAAAGCAGGAGATTGGCGTCGGTGGCGAAGGCCCTCGCAATGCTCACGCGCTGGCGCATGCCGCCGGAGAGGGCGTAAGGATAGTCGTGCTCGTGGCCGGCGAGCCCGAGCTTCGTCAGCCAATGCTGTGCAACCTCGTGCCGCTTCTGCTTCGGCACGTCGAGCATTTCGAGTCCGAGCTCGACGTTGTCGATCGCGGTACGCCACGGCAGCAACCGGTCATTCTGGAACACGACGGCGATCTTGCCGCGAAACGAATCGAACTCGCGGAACGGATCGCGGCCCGCGACCTGAACCTTGCCCTCGGTGGGATCGATCAGGCCGGCGATCATGTTGAACATCGTCGACTTTCCGCAGCCGGTCTTGCCGAGCAGTGCAACAATGTCACCGCTATGGATATCCAGCGAGATATCGTCAACGGCGCGGAAATCCTCCGAATAGCTGCGGTTGTCCCGGGAAAAGACCTTCGTCACCCGGTCGAAGCGGATTTCGACGTTCCGAACTTGCGTATGTGCGGTCATAGCGCGCGCTCCGAAATCGCACGATAGCCCAGAGCGCTTGCCTCGATCAGCGCAATGATCTGCTGTACGACGATGACAAAAAACACGATCTGCATCGTCCAGGCAATCGCGCCCGCCATATCGAAAAGCTGCTGCTGCTGCATGAGCTGATAGCCGATCCCGTCTGTCGCGCCGACGAGCTCGGCGACAACGACGACGCGCGATGAGTTGCCCAGATTAACCTTCCACGAGGTCAGAATCTCGGGAAAAATGGCGGGCAACACCATCACCTTCAGCATTTTCCAGCGGCTTGGCCGGAACGACTGTACCATCTCGATCAGGTCTTTTTGCATGCCGCGCAGTGCGTCCACCACCTGGAACGTGAAGGCTGGCAGCGTTGTGACCACCATGATGAAGAAAATGCGGGTCTCGGTTCCCTGAAACCAGATGATCGCAAAAACGACCCAGGACAGAGCCGGAATACCCTGAAAAAAGCTGAGGACGGGGGAAAGCAATTGGTCGATGGCCGGAAGTCGGACCATGAACGAAGCGAGCAGTGCGCCAAACACGAACGCACCAGTCAATCCGGCCAAAATCCGGGCCACCGTCGCCAGCACATCGGAGAACTGCGTCCAGTCCACCAGAATGCTCGCCGTGCGGCTGGCGATGTCCGGAATGGGCGGAAACGTATAGGGCGGCATCACGAGAGAGAGTGCCTGCCAGACCAAGGCCAGGAAGACGAATGGAATGATGATCATCCCCGCACGTCGGGCAAAAACTTCAACTCCATTCATCTCCCTGGACTCCCGTACTTGTTAGTGACGTTCGTATTAACGTTCGGTCCGGCTTACTTGCGCGGGCCGGAATAGAAGGTCGGCGTCTTCGGCATTTCCGTGAGAATTTCAACGTCCAAGCCGATCTTGTATATCAGCTCCAACTCTTTCTGCACGTCAGCCGACCATTGCACGTTCAATCCAAGCCGATCGTTGGCGCGGATCAAGCTGGCAACTGCCTTTTGAGATTCTTCCGGATCCTTTGGGGCGATCAGCTTGCTCGCCTCGTCGGGGTTGGCCAGCACCCAGTCGGCCGCCTGCTTGTAGGTATTGTACAGCTTCGGCACGAGATGGGTATTCTCCTTGATCCATTTCGTGTGCGCTGCAACGCCCAGATAAGGAATGCTGGGGTTTGTCGCGAAGCGCTTCCAGGTTTCCGGAATCTTCAGGTCCAGCGTGCGAAGGCCGGGTTTTTTCCCGACCGTGGTGTCGTATCCTGGGCTCCACATGTGAATGGAGGCCGCGCGGTCCGCCATCGCATAGCTGACGAGCCCCGGAGGTGCCGTGTTGACCACCGAAACCTTCGATAGATCGACGCCCTGCTGTTTCGCGAACCAAGTGAAGATGCGGTAGCTCGACGTGCTGCGTGCCGCCGCCATATCCTTGCCTTCGACGTCCTTCAACGTCTTCACGTCCGGACGCGAGGTGACGACATAGGACCAGTAGTCGAACACATTGAAGAGGTACTGCACGTCGACTCCGCGTGTGGCGGCTTGGCCGACGTTGAGCAGAGCCGCGCTCCCGCCCACTTGGAATTCGCCAGTATTGAACTGAACGAGGTATGCGTCAGGCGGACGCTCGGTGAAGGTGATGTTCAGTCCGTTCTTCTCGTCGAGCTTCTGCGATTTGATGATGGGCGGAAGGAATGCGCCGAGCGAAGGCGGACCGAATACGACAATCGTCAGATCGTCCAACTTTTGCGCCGACGCGGGGCTGGTTCCTATCAGGCCCGCCGCCAGTATGGCAGCACCAATCAATCTCAAAGGTTTCATAGTAGCGCTTCTCCCTTGTTGCGTGAGCGATGAAACGTACGACGTGTACATAGTCAACATCCCGCAACGGGATTAATTATCTCAGAAATTTTAGCTGCAAAGGGAGGGCCGAACTGCTGATGCCTCCCATCACTTCTAGTTATTTGTCAGGTGCGTTGATCGACGCATAACTATGATCCAGCTTGGGAAAGACACGCAACTAGCAGGTCGCGGTATGCGTAGAGCGTGTGCGGCGCGGTGGAGCGCGCACAAGAGCCTGCGGAATAGTAAAGATGAACGCGCCATTTCCATCTATCAGTGCCGAGTTCGTTGTCGACCTTTATCATTGCTATTTACGTGATCCTAATTCGGTCGACGCGAGTTGGAGACCGTACTTCGAGCGCCTGTATGGACCTCAGCCTGAAGCGCTCGGTGCAAGCCGCGCGCTTCTTGAGGCGGCGGCGGTTCGGCTGATCGAAGCGTATCGTCAACGCGGACACTATCGCGCGGACCTCGATCCTTTGTCGCTTTGGGCCCCGCCGTCCATTCCGGATCTCGCTATCGAGACATACGGAATCGGCGAAGATGCGCTCGATACCGAAGTGAGCGCGCCGGAGATTTTCGGGCTTGAGCGATGCACGGTCCGCGCTCTTCTGCATCGGTTGCAAGCGGCCTACAGCGGCCCGATCGGCTTCGACATTGCGCATGTCGAGGATCATGCCGCCCGGAACTGGCTGCATCAGGTCGCCGAGAGCGGCGCGTTCCAGCCCGACGCGGAGGCGCGGCGAACCGCCGCCGCCCGCATCATCGAAGCGGACGAGTTCGAACAGTTCATGTCGCGCCGCTTTCTGGGGAAGAAGCGTTTCGGCTCGGAAGGCGCCGAAGCGATTGCCGCCTGGTTTGACGCTGTTCTTGCGCGAAGTGCCGCTTTGGGCGTCGAGCAGGTGGTGATGGGCGGAACCGCGCGCGGGCGGCTCGTTACCATGGCGAATATCGTGAACAAGCCGATCACGGCGTTGTTCTACGAACTGAAGGGGCACAGCCCGTTTCCCCAGGGACTGATGGTCTCCGGTGATGTCCCTTACCATCTCGGTTATCTCGGGGAGCGCGGTTGCGGCGCCAAGTCGCTCCAGATCCTGTACTGCAACAATCCGTCACATCTCGAGGCCGTGGACGGCGTGGCTGCCGGGCGTGTTCGCAGGCGCCAGCGAAATTACGCGGACGAGCGAAGCGGCTGGCAGAGCGTGCAAGGGATCACGGTGCATACCGACGCGGCGTTCGCCGGGCAGGGCGTGGTCGCCGAGATTTTGCAGTTGAGCCGCGTGCCCGCCTATCGCATCGGCGGCACCATCCGCCTCGTCATCAACAACCAGATCGGCTTTACCACTGAGCCGGTCAATGGACGCAGTTCCACCTTCTGCACCGATGTCGCCAAGACCGTCGGCGCTCCGATTCTGCACGTGAATGCCGACGATGTCGATGCCGTCGTTCGTTGTGCGCATATCGCCGCAGAGTACCGGCACCGCTTTCATGCCGATATCGTGGTCGATCTCGTGTGCTACCGGCGGCGCGGCCACAACGAGGTCGACGAGCCGACCTTCACGCAGCCGCAAATGTATCGGCGCATCGCCGAGCATCCAACCGTGCGCCAGATTTATGTGGAGTGCCTGAGCAAAGAAAATGTGCTGACCGCAACGGACGCGGAGCAGATTTCCCGTGCTTATGTTGAGAAGCTGGAGGCGGCGTACGAGGCAATCGACAGCTTCCGACCGAATCTCGCGCTTTCCAGCGGAAGCGCTGCGGCCGGAGAGGGCCGCGCGACTGGCGGCGAAACGAGATCGGTGGATGAGGAGCCTTCCACCGGCATCAGTCCGGAAGTGCTGCGGTCGCTTGGCGCTGCATTGTCGCAAGTGCCGGACGGCTTTCACATAAATCCGAAGATCGCGCGTCAGCTCGCCGATCGCGAACGGGCGATCGAAACCGGCGACGGAATCCAATGGCCGTTCAGTGAAGCGCTCGCTTATGCGTCCCTGGCAAACGAAGGCATCGAAGTGCGTGTCAGCGGTCAGGATACGCCGCGGGGCGCCTTTTCGCAGCGTCACTTCGTTCTGTTCGACCAGGAATCGGGCGCCGCATACGATCCGTTGAACAGCATCGGCGGTGCGCAGGCTCCGTGTGCGATTATCGGCAGCCCGCTTTCGGAATACGCCGTGCTCGGCTTCGAATATGGTTACTCGCTCGATGCGGCGAAAAGTCTCGTGGTTTGGGAAGCGCAATTCGGTGACTTCGCCAATGTGGCGCAGGTGATCATCGATCAGTTTATTTCGAGCAGCCATGACAAGTGGCTCGATGCTTCCGCCTTGACGCTCCTGTTGCCGCACGGCCAGGAAGGTCAGGGCCCCGATCATTCGTCGGGACGGATCGAGCGATTCCTGCAGTTGTGCGCGCGGGAAAACATGCGGGTTGCGAACTGCACGTCGCCGGCCAACTTTTTCCATCTGCTGCGCGGGCAGGCGTTGCGCAAACCGCAACGTCCGCTGGTCGTCTTCACGCCGAAATCGCTGTTGCGGCATAAGCTCGTCAGTTCGCAGGCCGAGGAATTTCTTACCGGGACCGCTTTCAAGTCCGTTCTCGGCCCGGCGCATATTGCCACACCTGTTCGTCGTGCGGTCCTATGCAGCGGCAAGGTCTATTACGACCTGCTTGCGCGCATGGCGGAGCGCGCGGTTCCCGACGTGGCGCTCATTCGTCTTGAGCAACTTTATCCGTTTCCCGACGCCGCGTTGCGGCGCGAACTGGCGCGGTTTCCCGGCGCGGAAGTCGTCTGGTGTCAGGAAGAGCCGCAGAATATGGGTGCATGGTCGTATCTCGACCGGAAGATCGAGGTCGTTCTGCGCGAGATCGGCAGCGCAACGGCTTGGCCGTCGTGCGTCAGCCGTCCGGAGAATCCGTCTACCGCCATCGGAACGACCAGCCAGTATGAGGCGGATCAGCTTCGCCTTGTTGACACGGCGCTGGATGGCGACGCAAGAAAACGGCCTTGAGCGGACCGAAATACGATGACGCTTGACATCGCCATGATCGAAAGGGCCACGTCGGTCCGGAGCGCGGGCGGGGCAGGCGCTCCACTAGCCGGGATGGAAACGACATGATTATCGATATGCATGCGCATTATGTGCCGCGGATTATGCTCGATGAGCTTGCGAAGAAGTGCGCGTTTCCCTCGATCAAGGTGACTGAGGAAAAGGGCGGTCTTTCTTTCGCGTTCGCGGGGAGCAAGCCGACGCGGCCGGTCATGCCGCTGATGAGCGATGTCGAGAAGCGGCGCGAATGGATGGCGGCGCAGGGAATCGACAAGCAGGTCGTGGGCGGATGGCTCGATATGTTCGCCTACGAGCTGCCGCCGGAAGAAGGCGCCGACTGGAGCCGTTATCTCAACGAGCATTTGCTGACGGCCGTGAAAGGGTCGCCGGATCTCATCCCGCTGGCGACCGTGCCGATGCAGAGCGGCCGGCTGGCCGCGAAGGTGCTGGAAGAGGCGCTCGATGCCGGATTCCACGGCGCGATGATCGGCACCCAGCCGAAGGGCCTCGGCGGAGCGCTCGACGATTCCGATCTCGATCCCTTCTGGGAGGTGGCGTCCGCGCGTAACGTGGCAATCCTCCTGCATCCGATGTTCGCGACTGGCGACAACCGGCTCGGCGATTACGGGCTGGTGAATGCCATCGGCCGCGTGACGGACACGACACACGCAACCGCGCGCCTGCTTTATTCCGGGCATCTCACACGCTATCCCGGCGTCAAGCTCGTGCTTTCGCACGGCGGCGCGGCCATTCCCTTCGTGATGGGACGACTGCTGCGCAGCTATCAGTCGCAGCCCACGCCCGGGAACCCGGCGGAAGGATTCCAGCAACTCTATTTCGACAGCATTGTTTTCGATCCGCGCGCATTGCGGTTTGTATGCGAGGCGGCCGGCATCGAAAAGATGATGCTGGGCTCGGATTACCCGTTTGCGGTGGGCGATCTGGAGCCGCTGAAGATCATCGATGCTGCGCAGTTCAAGCCGCAGGAGCGGGAAGCGGTTGTCGGTGGCACGGCGGCGCGCTTGTTTGGTATTTCCCCGGCGTAGAGCAGCGCAGACGCCGAGAAAGCTTTCGCCGGCGAGAAGAAGAAAGTGTGAAGGAGGAACGCAAATGGCAACGGTGACCCTTACGGTGAACGGACAAACGGTCACCGCCGATGTCGAGCCGCGCACCCTGCTGGTCGAATTCCTTCGTTATCATCTCGGCCTGACGGGAACGCACGTCGGCTGCGATACGACGCAATGCGGCTGCTGTACTGTCCATGTCGACGGCGTAGCGCTCAAGTCGTGCACCGCGCTCGCCGTCACGCTGAACGGCGCCAGCGTGACGACCATCGAGGGCCTCGAGAAGGACGGAAAGCTGCATCCCATGCAGGAGGCCTTCCACGAACATCACGCGCTGCAATGCGGCTTCTGCACGCCGGGCATGATCATGTCGTCGCTCGATATGGTCCGCCGCAAGGGACATGATCTCGACGAGGAGACCGTCCGCCATCAGCTCGAGGGAAATCTTTGCCGCTGCACGGGCTATCACAACATCGTCAAGGCGATTCAGGCAGGCGCCGCCGCAATGAAGGACGAGCGGTAGCATTCCGCCCGTCGGCTCCAGCGAGTCAGGAGAGCAACTGCATGTACGAGTTCGACTATCATCAGCCCCAGAGCGTCAATGACGCCGTGGAGTTGCTGTCCGCGAAGGAGAATGCGAAGCCGTTGGCCGGCGGCATGAGTCTCTTGCCAAGCCTGAAGCTTCGGCTGGCGCGCTATTCGGATCTTGTCGGCCTGGAGAAGCTCGGCATTCAGGGCATCGAGCGCCGTGGAGACACGCTCGTGATCGGCGCCATGACACGTCACCACGACGTTGCCAATTCCGGGACAGTGCAGGCGGCAATTCCCGCGCTTGCATCCCTTGCGGGCGGCATCGGCGATCCTCTGGTACGCAATCGCGGCACCATTGGAGGATCGATCGCCAATGCAGATCCCGCCGCCGACTATCCTTCGGCGGTTCTTGCCATGAACGCGTCGGTGCAGACCAACAAGCGCGCCATCGCCGGCGATAACTTCTTTGTCGGCCTGTTCGAGACGGCGCTGGAGCCGGGCGAGATCATCACCGCCGTGCACTTCCCGATTCCGTCCAGCGCGATCTATGTCAAGCTGCCCAATGCGGCGTCACGCTTCGCTCTTGTCGGCGTTTTCATTGCGCGGTTCGCCGACGGCGTGCGGGTCGCTGTCACCGGCGCGGGCCCGCACGTTTTTCGATTGAAGGACGCCGAAGCGGCCCTTTCCAAGAATTTCTCCGTCAAGTCGGTTGAAAATCTCACCGTCGATTCCGGCGAACTCAACACCGACATCCATGCCTCGGCCGAATATCGTGCACACGCGGTCACCACTATTTTGCAGCGCGCCGTCGCGGCAATGGAACAGGCGTGAAGCATCAATGAAGCACGCCGGGAGGAATCCGATGAGCCAACACGCAACCCGCACCGGGATTGGACAGCCGGTTCGCCGTAAAGAGGACAGGCGCCTGATCACGGGCAAAGGCCGTTTCAGCGACGACTTCAATCTTCCGGGCCAGACCCACGCCGTCATGCTGCGTTCGCCGCATGCGCATGCACGGATCAAGTCGATCGATATCGGTCCCGCCATGGATGTTCCGGGCGTCATTGCCGTGCTCACGGGCCGCGATCTTCTCGCCGACGGGATCAATCCGATCCCGCACACGCCGTTGCTCGCGCACCCGGCGGAAATTCAGCCGGTCAATACCGACGGCACGCCCATGTTTACGGCGCCACATTATCCGCTTGCCATCGACAAGGTCCGCTATGTCGGCGAAGCGCTCGCGGTTGTCGTCGCCACCAGCGTGGCCGCGGCCAAAGACGGCGCCGAGCAGGTCGTGGTCGACTACGAGCCGCTGCCCGCTGTCACCGATACGGCTGCGGCAGCCGAGCCCGATGCGCCGCGTCTTTGGGACGAGGCAAAATCCAATGTCTGTCTCGACGCCGAGCTCGGTGACCGGGCGAAGACGGAGGAAGCTTTCGCGCGCGCCGCCCATGTCGTGAAATTCAAGACGTGGGTGCAGCGCATCACCGGCGTGCCAATGGAGCCGCGCGCCGCGGTCGCGGAATACAATCCGGAAACCAAGCGCTATACGCTCTATGCCGGCAGCGGTGGGGCTGTCCGCCTGAAAAACGATCTTGCGACCGTGCTCGGCGTGCCGAGCGACTCCGTGCGCGCCATCATGTACGACGTCGGCGGCAATTTCGGTACGCGCGGCATGATCTATCCGGAGTTCTGTACCGTCGCGTGGGCGGCGCGCCGCGTCGGGCGGCCCGTGAAGTGGCTGTGCGAGCGGCACGAAGCCTTCATGTGCGACTATCAAGGCCGCGATCTGGCCGTCGAAGCGGAACTCGCGCTCGACGCCGAAGGCAATTTTCTCGCGATGCGCGGCTCGAATATCGGCAACGCGGGCGCGCACACCACGAATTTCTCGCCGCTGCAAAAGGGCGTCGAGATCATGTCGAGCATCTATCGGATGCCGACCGCATGCTTCCGGGCGCGCGCCGTGCTCAGCAACACGTCGCCGACGCGGCCGTATCGCAGCGCCGGGCGTCCGGAAGTGATGTACGTCATGGAGCGCCTGATCGATCTTGCCTGTCGCGACTTCGGTTTCGATCGCGTCGAGATCCGGCGGCGCAACCTGCTGACGCCGGAAGAGCTTCCGTACCGCAACCCGTTCGGCATGCACTATGACAGCGGCCACTATCAGGAAGTGATGGACTGGGCGCTCGTCGAGGGCCAATGGGACACGTTCCCGGAGCGCCGCGCGGAAGCCCGGCGTCGCGGCAAGTATCGCGGCATCAGTGTCGGCAACTACGTGGACACCGCGACGGGACAACCGCGCGAGCGCACCGATATCACCGTGCAGCGAGACGGCATGATCGATGTCGTGATCGGAACCGTTTCGAACGGCCAGGGCCATGAGACGAGCTTCGCGCAGCTCATCAACGAATGGTTCGACGTGCCGATCGAGAACGTCCGGATCATCACGCACGACACGGATATCGTGAAGGTCGGCGGCGGCGCCCATTCGGGCCGCGGCATGCGGCTCGCCAGCTACATCATGAAGATCGCCTCCGATGAGATCATCGACAAGGGCAAGCGGATCGCCGCCCACCTGCTGAACGGCACGCCGGATGACATCGCGTTCGGCGGCGGAAAGTTCTGGGTCAAGGGCTCGGACCGCAAGATCGGTTTGTTTCAGGTCGCGGCGGCCGCGATCGAGCGCAACGACCTGCCGGATGAACTACGGGGCCCGTTGGCGGCGACCTGCGACAAGGTCGTCAAGGAAGCGGCGTTTCCCTACGGGGCGCATGTATGCGAAGTGGAGATCGATCCCGTGCTCGGCAATGTGGAGATCGTCCGCTACACCGCCGTCGACGATGTCGGCCGCGCAGTCAACCCGCTGATCATCCACGGGCAGACTCATGGCGGCATCGTTCAGGGCGTCGGGCAAGCGCTGCTGGAGCATTGCGTCTATGATGCCGAAAGCGGCCAGCTGCTCGCCGGCTCGTTCATGGATTACGCGATGCCGCGCGCGGACAATTTTCCGTTCTTCAATACGCAGATCAGCGAAGTGCCGACGCCGGAGCACCCCCTGGGTATCCGTCCTGCGGGTGAGGGCGGCACCGTGCCGGCCCTGGCGGTCGTCATCAACGCCATCGTCGATGCGCTGGCCGACCTGGGCGTGCGGCACGTCGAGATGCCGGCGACGCCGGAACGGATCTGGCGGGCCATTCACGGCAAGCCGGAAGTTTCACCGGCGCACGCTCGCCGCCACTAGAAAGTACGCCGCCAAAGACACGGGGCGTTGCCTGCTGGCAACGCCCCGTGTCTTTGGCGGTGTCGAGATGTCCGGCGTTCAAAAGCCGTAGAGGCGGGCCGGATTGTCCACGAGAATGCGCTTGTATTGCGTTTCGTCGCCCGCCCATTCTCCGAGCAGCGCGAGCAGGAACTGGTTGTCGGGATAGGGCCTTCCCTCCAGGTGCGGGTGCGGCCAATCCGTACCCCAGATGCAGCGCGTCGGTGCGGTGGCGATCATTGCTTCGGCGGCCGCGCGGATGTCGTCATAGGGCGGCCCCTTCTTCGAGACGCGGTAGCCCGACAGCTTGACCCAGCAGTGATCCTCTTTCAGCAGGCCGAGGAGCGCCTTCAGCTCGGGGTTTTCCATTCCACCTTCGAGCGAAAACTGTCCCATATGATCGAATACGGCGGGCACCGGCAGCTTCCGAATTAATTCCGCTAATTCAACGACTTGCGGCCCGCTGATCCAGAACTGCAAATGCCAGCCGAGCGGTGCGATGCGTTCCGCGAGCGTCTGGATCTGGTCGAGCGGCACGCCGGCCGGCGTCAGCGCATTGATGCGGATGCCGCGTGCGCCGATGACGTTCATGTCGCTCAGCTGCGAGTCGGCAACGCTGTCGTCGACCACGACAACGGCGCGCGCACGATCCTTGCCGGCGGCAACGCACATATCGAGCGTGCATCGATTGTCCTTGCCATAGACGCTTGGCTGCACGATCACCATGCGGTCGAGACCGAGGCGCGCTGCCAGCTGATCGTATTCGGAGAGTGGCGCTTCAGGGGGAGAGTAAAATCGATTTGGCGTAAACGGATATTTTTCCGGGTTGCCGAAGATATGCAAGTGGCAGTCGGTTGCCCCCGGAATCCGTTTTGCGGAAATCCCCGAACCCTGGTTATCGGAACCACTCATCTCTCACCATCTCCATCACGTCACTTCGGCGACCGACAAAACGCACCGTCGGCTCATTGAGCCGAAACGGTATCTGAAATCAAGGCTTGTCGGCGAGGAGCTGATTGATCTTGGTGCGGAGGATTTGCAGGAACAGTTGGGCGGCAAGGGACGGCGGGCGTGTGGCCGGCGATGCAACGACCACGTCGCGCGGAAACTCCGGGTTGATGATCCGCTGCGAACGCAGGAGTTTTTGATCGACGGCGCTCTTGACGGCGACAACCGGAAGGATGGTTGCCCAGTCGCTCTGGCGCACAAGCTCGAGAGTCGGTCCGAGCGAATCGATCTCGATTTCGGGCATCAGGTTGATGCCGTTCCTGGAAAGCATGGCATCGACCAGCAGCCGCATGCCCTGCCGCTTCGACGGAAGCACGAGCTTGTAATCCTGGAGGCGGCTGCTTTGAATTTGCGGCGACACGCGCTTTTGCGTTCGTGCCGTCACCAGCACGAGATAGTCCTGAAACAAGGGAACGACGGTCGTGCGCCCGGCAATGTCGGTGTGGTTGACGACGGCCAGATCGAGACTTCCGCCATAGAGCTGATCGAGCAGGCTTCCGCTATAGCCCTCGACGATCAATAGCTTCACGTCCGGATAGGCGGCCTTGTATTCGCCGAGCACGGCGGGAAGCACGCTGTTCGCGACGGAGGGCATCAGGCCGACCGTCAGGTTACCGCTGATCTTGCCGCTCGAGTCGCGCAGATATCGCCTCGCTTCCTCGACGTCACTGAGGATTTTCTGGCAATAGCTGTAGAATGTGCGGCCGGTATCGGTCGGAATGACGCCGCGCGACGTGCGTTCGAAGAGCTTGGTCTTGAATGCGCGTTCAAGCCGGCTGATCTGCATGCTGAGTGCGGGCTGGACGACATGCAATCGGCGCGCAGCCTTGGTGATGCTGCGTTCATCGTAGAGTGCGACGAAGTACTCGATCTGGCGTAACTGCATTAGCGATGCTTGATCGATCTCACGCTAAAGTTCTGTTAAACATGCGGCGCTTCCGGATTCCGGTTGGGATGGCGCGCGAATGAGCGCATGCTGGCGATCATATGGGCAATCGCTGGATCATGATAGCAGCCATCAATATAAACGAATGCCGGCGCAAGGAGCGGGTGTGCTATCGTAAGTCATTAGGGTTTCACGCAGTTTTCCGGGGTGGACGATGCCAAAGGCCTATTGGGTGGTGATGTATCACGCGATCGACGACAAGGACGCCTTTCAGGCCTATGGCAAGGCGGCGGGACCGGCAATCTCCGAGGCCGGCGGCCGATTTCTCGCGCGCGGCAATCCGGCCAAGACCTACGAGGCGGGCAAGGACCAGCGCGTCGTCCTCATCGAATTCGACAGCGTGGAGAAGGCGATCGCCGCGCACGATTCCCCGGGCTACGCGAAAGCCCTCGAGGCGCTTGGAAAGAACAGCGTCGTGCGCGACGTGCGCATCATTGAAGGCGCGGAATGAGCGAAATTTCGGAAGAAGATCGCGAGCGTATTCGAAGGGAATGCATCGAGCTGATCACCAAGCTCGTGCACTATTCCGATCATCTTCGGGCAGTCGAATCGAGCGAGCTGTTTGCCGCCGACGGCACCTGGGTCCGGGGCGGCAAGCCGTTTACGGGGCGTGAAGCGATCGTCAAATCCTTCAACGGGCCGGCGACCGAGTACTTGCGCCATTTCGTGACGACGCCGCTGATCGAGGTCGACGACGAGAGCCATGCGCGCGGCGTCAGCTACTATCTGCTGTTTCGTCATGACCCGGGCACGGACGAGCCGAAACTGCCGATGCCGCTCGGTGCGCCGTTCAGCATGGGCGAATGGCACGACCGATTCGTGAAAACGGATCAGGGATGGCGCTTCGCGCATCGCGAGGTTCGGCGGTTGTTTCAGGCGCCGACCTGAAGCTGGCGCAATCGCCCGCGGCGCACTCCAGCGCGCGGCACAGTCATTTATCAGCAAAATCAGTGAGGTCTTCATGACGGGCAAGAGATTGACGGGGCGCATCGAAGCTGCCCGCATACGGATGCAGTCGACGCCGAAACCGCCGGCCGGTGCGGTGGAACGTTTTCTGGCGCTCGGGCCGTGCTCCGGCACGATTTCGGACGCGATGGACGAGTTGCAGATTCCACAGGGCGTGATCAGTGCTTCGTTCCTGAAACCGACGATGCCGGAAAAGATCATATGTGGCCCGGCGTTGACCATGCGCAATATCCGGCAGCGCGCCGATGTGCTGACCGGAGCCAAGGCGGGCGTCAATCGCATGGCGGAATTCGAGGCGCATAACCTCGCGGAAGACGGCGACGTGCTCGTCATTCAGGGGCCGACGAATGTCTCCAATATGGGCGGCATCTCGGCGCGGATCGGCAAGCGGCAGGGTCAGCGCGGCGCCATCGTTCTCGGCGGCGTGCGGGACATCCCGGATTCTCGCAGCGTCGATTATCCGATCTGGTCGAGCGAAGTGACGCCGGCGACCGGCAAGTGGCGGCTCGAGACGGTGGAGATCAACGGCGAGATCGAGATCGCCGGTGTGCAGATTTCCCCGGGCGATCTGGTCTTCGCCGACGAGACCGGCGTATGCTTCATTCCTCGTGACCGGATTCTTGAGGTGCTCGAACTCTGCGAGAAGAAGGCGGAGAAGGAGGCGGCGATCGAGCAGGACGTCGACGCCGGAATGCCGGTGCCGGAAATCATGCCGCTGCCGAAATCGGCAATGCGTGCCTGATGCGCATCCTCTGCCTTGGCGCCGGTGCGATCGGTGGCTTTTTCGGCGCGCGCCTCGTCGAGGCGGGCGCCGACGTCACCTTTCTGGTGCGTGCGTCGCGCCGCAAGCTTCTGCAGGAGAACGGCCTTCGGCTTCAGAGCCCGCAGGGGAACTTCGCCGGTCCCGTCAGGGCGGTCGAAGGTCCCGAACTGAAAGGCGCCTTCGACTTCATCATCCTCACCTGCAAGTCGTACGACCTCAACGAAGCGGCCGAGGCAATTGCGCCGGCGGTCGGCGAAACGTCCGCCATCGTGCCGCTGCTCAACGGCATAAGGCATATGGACCTGCTGAACGAGCGCTTCGGCCGTGAGCGGGTTCTCGGCGGCGTGGCGAAAGTCGCAGTGACGCTCGCGCCTGATGGCACGATCCATCATCTCAATGACTGGAATTACATCACATTCGGCGAGCAGGATGGCGACCTGTCAAACCGCGTGCAATCGCTGCAGGCGGCTTTCGACAATACGCAGGTCGTTGCCGCCGCCGTGCCGGACATCATGCAGAAGATGTGGGAGAAGATCGTCCATCTTGCGACGATCGCAGGCATGACGTCGGCCATGCGCGCCAATGTCGGCGAGATCGTTCGCAGCGAGGAAGGCGGCGCGCTGCTTATGGAGTTTCTGGAGCGCAATGCGGAAATCGCGACGCGGGAAGGCTATCCACCGCCGGCGTCTGTGATGGACGACCTGCGCAAGATGGTCTCGAATGCTGCTTCGGGGCAGACGGCATCGATGTTGCGTGACATCGAGAACAAGGGGCGGATCGAAGCCGATCACATCGTCGGCTTCATGCTCGAAAGAGCCAGGGCACATAAAATCGATCCCACGCTGCACCGGATGATCTACACACACCTGCAGGCTTACGAGCAACGCCGTGCCGCAAACCGGCTCTGACCGCTTCGGCGTGCTCAGGGCCGACGAGCGTTGCTTCTTTGGCCGGAGATCAGCTTCATCCAAGGCGTGGAATGGAAAGCACTCATCAGCAAGTACATCGTAACCATTCCGCTCAGTGGTGACGCATCGTGCGCGGCCGAGCAGAGCAAATCCGCATGACTACCGCCGGTCACGCCTGTCAGTAGCGCCATGATCGCGAAGGTCGGAGCGGCTGCGAGGGATAGCCATTTGGCCAGATCGAGGGCGGCGGTGGCGCTCTCGTCATCGCGGCTTGCGCGCCCGCCGGTCGAGCGGACGGAGCGGACCTCGGTCATGCTTTCCTCTCCGCGTCGAGCTTTCGGAACGTGGCTTCTCCGGCGTCGGACACCTCCACCCACTTCGGGTCAGGCGAGGTCTCGGCGTCATAGTTGTCGTGCCAGTTCCACCACTTGTACGGTCGGGTCTGGGGGTAACCCTCCGGCGAATCCTCCCACGTCTCCTGACGGCCAAGCGGTGTTGCGTCGAGGTAGCTCCACGTTGTCCCCATGGCCTCGTCGCCGCGGCTGTTGATGAAGTAGGTGCGAAACACGCGCTCACCGTCGCGGAAGAACACGTTATGGCCGTGCCATTCATCCACGCCGAAGTCCGCATCGAAGCTGTCGGTGATGGTGTACCAGGGCATCTTCCAGCCCATCCGCGCCTTCAGGCGCGCGATGTCCGCTTGCGGTGCGCGCGAGGCGTACGCGAGGGTGGTGTCGCGAGCGTTCAGATGGGCGAGGTGGGCGACCTGGTCTGCGCCGAGAGAGCAGCCGCGGCAGGCATGCTCGGGCCAGCCGAACACGCCGGGCTCGAAGAAGGCACGATAGACGATCAGCTGCCGGCGGCCTTCGAACAAGTCGAGCAGGCTAACCTTGCCTTCGGGCCCCTCGAATTCGTACGTTTTCTCGACGGCCATCCACGGCATCCGCCGGCGCTTGGCGGCCAGTGCGTCGTGGGCTCGCATATGGGCCTTTTCCTCCACGAGCAGCTGTTGGCGCGCAGCCTCCCAAGCCTCCGGCGACACGACCGGCGGCGTACGCATAATGGGCTGTTTGCCTTTTTTGGTGTCCATCATCGCTTCTCTCCTTTGGCCGAGCACGCCCCTCTTTCTGTCGGGCGCCCTTCATTGGCTGTTTCGTTCCCTACGGAACATCCTTGTTCGGTGGTCGTGCGACAGATTTAGCCGTCGGCGGTCGGAGGTGAGAGTTACAAGTGTGGCGGGATTCTCATGGACTCGCTGATCACGGCTGCAGCGCGTGCGCTCGCCGCAGGCGATCCCCTCGGCGCACTGAACCGGGTCGCCTTGCGCGACGATGCGCCGGCGCTTGCGTTACGCGGCATCGCGATGGCGCAACTTGGCGATTTCGCTCGCGCAAAGACGCTCCTGCGCAGTGCGGCGCGTGCGTTCGGTTCGAGAGAGGCCGTTGCCCGTGCGCGGTGTATCGTTGCCGAAGCCGAGGTCGCGCTGGTCTCGCGCGACCTGGGCTGGCCCGCAACGATGCTCGACGGGGCACGGTCGGCGCTCGAAGCGCATGGCGACCGGGTGAATGCCGCGCACGCACGGTACCTCCAGATTCGGCGCCTCCTCCTGATCGGACGACTCGACGAAGCCGAGCGCCTGCTCGCGGGACTTGATCCCGCGGCTTTACCGCCTGTGTTGAAGACCACGCACGAGCTGGTTGCCGCGGGGATCGCGATGCGGCGCTTGCGGGCGAAGGAGGCGCGTGTGGCGCTCAACCGGGCCGCGCACGCCGCGCGCGACGCCCGTATTCCTGCGTTGACGGCGGAGGTCGAAAACGCGTCCCTCGTACTGAGCACGCCGGCGGCGCGCCTGATTGCGCGCGGTGAGGAGCGACCTCTCCTGCTCGAGGAGGTCGAGAAATTACTATCGTCGAAAGCGCTCGTCGTGGACGCTTGCCGTCATGTCGTGCGTGGTGCGCGCAGCACTATCTCGCTTGCAAGGCGTCCGGTGTTGTTCGCGCTTGCCCGGACGCTTGGCGAAGCCTGGCCCGGAGACGTGCCGAGGGGCGCGCTGCTCGCGCGGGCTTTTCGAGCCAAGCACGCCGACGAATCGCATCGTGCGCGCTTGCGTGTGGAGATCGGCCGGCTTCGCAAAGTACTGCGACCGCTCGCCGATGTCAGCGCCACGAAGCGAGGGTTTGCGCTCACGCCGCGCGGCGCGCGCGAGATCGTCGTGCTGGCGCGTCCCGTTGAAGAGCAGCACGCGGCAGTGCTGGCCTTCCTTGCCGACGGCGAGTTGTGGTCGAGCTCGGCGCTCGCGCTTGCGCTTGGCGCCAGTCAGCGCAGTGTGCAGCGGGCCCTCGATCAGCTCGCGACGGCGGGCAAGGTGCAGTGGTTTGGCCACGGGCGTGCTCGCCGCTGGACGATGCCGCCGGTGCCGGGATTCACGACGACCTTGTTACTCCCCGCGCCACTGCCGGGCGATTAGGGTGACCGGGACATGAGTGACAAGGAGTGGAAACCATGAATCGATCAGCCGCTGAAATCATCCGCGAATATGGTCCCTTTCCGGGCATCGATCAGGTGCACGGACTCACCTTCGACGGTGAACACGTCTGGTTTGCATCCGGAGACAAGCTGAACGCCTTCGATCCAAAGAGCGGAAAGCTGGTGCGCTCGATCGAAGCCGCCGCGCATGCGGGAACGGCCTTCGACGGCCAGCATCTCTTTCAGCTCGCGGAGAACCGCATTCAGAAAATCGATCCGAAGACCGGCCGTGTGCTTGCCACCCTTCCGGCACCCGGCGATGGCGGCGATTCGGGGCTTGCATGGGCGGAAGGGACGCTCTGGGTTGGACAATATCGCGAGCGGAAGATCCATCAGGTCGATCCCCAGACGGGAGCGGTCCTTCGCACCATCGAATCCAACCGGTTCGTTACCGGCGTCACCTGGGTCGACGGCGAGCTTTGGCACGCGACCTGGGAAGGCGATGAAAGCGCGTTGCGGCACATCGATCCGCAAACGGGGGAGGTTCTGGAGAAGCTCGAACTGCCGGCTGGTGCGGGCATTTCGGGGCTCGAGTCCGATGGCGGCGATCAATTCTTTTGCGGAGGCGGGAAAAGCGGAAAGGTGCGCGCCGTTCGCCGGCCCAGGCGCGGTGCTGCGGCAGGCGGCGGCTCCTGAATTTCGGCAGCGCTTCGGCTAGTGCCGCGCAACCACGTCCGCGAAACACGCTGCAAGATTCTGGGGTGCGCCAAGTTTCCTGGCCCATTTGGTCAGGTCAGGCTTCTCGGCAGGATCCGCCCAGCCGCCCCAGACTTCCTTGAACTGCTTCTGGCCGTTCACGTTCTGGAAGAAGAAGACGCCGTCATCGCCGACAGGCGTCGAAACGTAGACCGCGCTCCAGTCGCCGCTTGCCATGAAGTTGTGGAATTTCACGGTCGAAGGTTTGATCTTTGCTGTCACGGCTTTTGCCACCAGTCCGGCGTATTCCTGCTCACGCGCGGGTGAAATGTCGGTATCGACGCCGTCGCAGGGTTGCGCCGCATAGGCGGCGCAACACACGATGGCTGCATATACCAGTGCGAAGCCTGAGACGGTCCATCTCAAGGAATTGCCGCTCATCGTTTCTACTCCTTGTTTTTAACATCTCCTTGCGGACCGTTTCGGAAACAGGTCGATCGGGGTTCTGTGCACATCGAGAATATGCGGCGCTGGCAGCCTGACCAGATTCTCGTACCCGACATCATTCCGTTGATGGCACAGGACAGCTCAGATCGCCTTCCTTGCATTTCAAGAGGCCTTTGAAATCGTCAGCGCGGCGTTGGGTCAATTCGGCAAGGCAATTCGCGTAGATCGTCGGGTACACGCTGCCACCTTTGACGCCTGACGCTGTAAAGGCGCACTCTGCATCGCGGAACGCGATCCATGCTCTTTGTGCTGCGACGAGGGTTTTTGCGCTATCGGGATTGTCTTTCAGCCGGCCCTCGATTTCCTTATAGAGCCGGTTCAGCTCAGCGTCCGATGCCTTGAAGGATGTGTCATCTGCCAAAGCAGGCGCGAGAGACATTCCGATGCCCACGAAAAACACCAAGCGCTTCAGCATGCAACGTCTCCAGCCGTGGAGTTGTCGCTTCTGGCTATGAAGAACAGAAATGGCGGCACTGTGAAATCAGCGAGCAGGTTTTCTCTTCTGCGGAAAACGGAGGCCGGGTAAGTCGTGCTTCGGGGAAGATTCCGTTAACGCTCGCGCTCCATCTTTATCGTTTAAGCTTCGATTCCTACTCATAAATCTCACGACGTTCGCCTAGGAGGCAGCGGATGCGTGTTGCAGGAGCTCCGGCGAAACCGCCATAACGCCCGTGCGCAGCATGCGCCCGGTCTCCGGTGTGCGGACGAATTCCCGCGGCCAACGCTCGGGCCGCAGTTGTCCATATTGGCGCGGATAGGGCGGTGCCTCGCCCAGCGCCTCGGCGGCGTGGAACACCCAGCGCGGATCGTCGAGCAGTGTGCGACCGAGCGCCACGAAATCCGCCTTGCCACTTTGCAGGATCGCCTCCGCCTGATGGGGATCGTAGATCAGGCCCACCGCGCGTGTGATGACGCCCGTGGCCCGCCTGATCTCTTCGGCATAAGGAACCTGGAAGCCGGGCGCTGGCGGCAGTCGAAAATCGGCGACCGCGCCGCCGGTTGAAACACAGACATAGTCGATGCCTTCCCCTTTTGCGGCGAGCACATAAGCAATCGACTCTTCGAGTACGATGCCGCCGTCCACGCCGTCGACCGCGCTGATGCGCATGCCAAGCGGCATCGAATGCGGGATGACTTTTCGGATGCCGCGGATCACCTCCAAGGGAAAACGCATGCGGTTCTCTACGCTGCCGCCATATTGATCCGCGCGTCTGTTGGTCACGGTAGAAAGCCACGGGTGCAAGCCATAGCCATGTGCAGAATGCAACTCCACCGCATCGAAACCGGCCGCTACTGCGCGCCGCGCCGCATCAATCCAGGCGCTGCGCAGCCGCGTGATGTCCTCGGGTGTCGCCTCGCGTGGCGGTCGCCAGCCGGCCCGGAAAGGAATGGGCGACGGCGCGACGGTCTCCCAACCTCCTTGTTCGATCGGCAGCTGCTCGCGTGGGGCCCAGCGTACGGGCAGTGATCCTTTGCGGCCGGAATAGAAGAGCTGGATGCCGACTTTCGCCGGCCCGAGCGACTTGATGTAGCGCACGAGCCTGCGCATGCTGTCCTCGGTCTCATCGGAATAGAGACCAAGGCAGGCGGCGCCGATGCGTCCGTCCGGCGCGATCGCCGTCGATTCTATCGTGATAAAGCCGACGCCCGAGGCGGCAAAACTTCCGTAGTGCTGATAATGCCAGTCCTTTGTCATGCCGTCGGCGCCGCTCGTCATCGTCATGGGCGACAGCGCCACGCGGTTCGGCATGGTCATGCCGCGTATCGTCAAAGGCTGAAGCAGCAGTGCGGTCATGATTGCGTTCCGATCAGGTTGGCGCGCTATATGCAGTCGGGACGCATTGTCCCGTCCCAACTGCAGGGTTGTGGGTTACGTTGCCGGGCACTCGCTTGTCATCCATTGTGAAAGACAGTGCGCCAGCGCCGCTCATGAGCCGTCCGCTTGCGCGGGACACGGCAGGAACAGGCCGCATCAGCCGGAGGGTTGGATCTTGGCGAGGCGCACATACTCGCCCCATTCCTTCAGTTCTCGGGCGAGTCTCTTCTGTGCGTCCTCCGGAGTGCTGATGAACACGTCGGCGCCGTTGCGCTTGAAGAGTGCTGCCGTATCCTCCTGCTTCAGCGCATATGCGAGCCACGCATTGAGCTTGTCGACGACCGGCTTCGGCGTGGCGGCGGGGACGGCGGCGGCCCACCACACATTCAGTGTGATGCCGGCCACCCCCGCTTCCGCCAACGTTGGCACGTCGGGGAAACTCTTGGTTCGCTCGCTGGTGCTCACCGCGAGTGCGCGCAGCCGGCCCGACGCGATCTGCCCTGCGCCGAAGACCGGGTCGCCCATGATGACGTCAATCGATCCCGAAAGAAGATCGTTGAGCGAGTCGGCGATCGCGCGGTAATTGACCTGCACGGTTTCAAGCCCGGCGACCGACTTGTAAAGCTCGCCCATCACGGTACCGATCGGTGTCGCTGTGGCGTACGAGCCCTTGTCGCCTTTTTCTTTCAGATAGGCCGTGAGATCGGCGACGGTCTTCCAGGGCTTTTTCGCGTCAACCAGCATCATCCAGGGCTGGTTCAGCACCGTGCCGAAAAGCTGGAAATCCTTGATTGCGTTATAGGGCGGGTTCTTGAAGAGATATGGGCTAGAGGCCATTGCATTACCGGACGAAAATAGAATCGTGTGGCCGTCCGGCTTTGACTTCGCGACATACTCGGCGGCGATGTTGCCGCTCGCGCCGACGCGGTTCATCACCACGACCGGCTTGCCGGCCACCCGCTGAATCCGCTCCGCGAGGTGGCGCACATAGATGTCGCCACCGCTGCCTGGTGCATAGCCATAGATCGCGTGGATCTCTTTTGCGGGATATTCCTCGGCTTTCGCGACTGTGATCGTCACCGCGGCGGCTAGCGTCACGGCTGATACAGCGACGAGAACACCGGCCATTTTGAGATGTGTCATTGCGCTCCTCCCTTCGATCCGGGCGCGCATTGAATCGTGGCGCGCGCGGTTATCTCGGAAGGGAAGATTGTGCTTCAGGGTCGCCCGCTGGAAGGTGTCAGTGGGTTATCTGGCTATCACCGATGGGTTATGTGCAAGGGATGCCCGGTCCGGTGCCGTGGATTCCCGCATCACCTTGCGCATCCAGGCGAGGAAATTCTGCACCGGCCGGCTTGTGCGGCGGCGGGCCGCCAGCACCGCGTAGAGCGCCATGTCCGGCAGCGCGATGCGGAGCTTTACAAGCCGTCCGGACGTTGCTTCCGGTCGGGCGGAGTCGTCCGTCATCCAGCCGACGCCGTTTCCCTTCAGCGTCATCGCTTTGACTACGTCCGGGTAGAACGTGCTGAAAGCGGTGCGTATCTCGGCGATGCCGGAAGCTTTGAGGGCCTGCGCCACGCGCGGCTGATGACGCAGCGCATTGGGCGGCATGATGAAAGGATAGGCGGCGATCTTGTGCAATTCCGTTTGGTCGAGGGAGGCGCAAGGATGGTTCGCCGCGACATAGAAGCCAGACGGCTCGTCGCGCAATTTTTCCACCTTCAGCGCTGTTCGTGGCTGGTAGCCGATGAATAGCGCCACATCGATTTTTTCGTCCTCGGCGAGCTTGAGCAGTTCGGCATTCGTTGCGGCGACGAAGACGGGGGTTACGGACGGATTGGCTTCCAGGAATCGCGCGAGACCTGGTTTGATCCAGCGGTCCACGAGATGAGGCCGGATACCGATGCGCAGCTCGCGGCCTCGTTGCTGGCGCAGGCCGGCGAGGCTTCCGGCCAGTTCGGCCGCGATTGCAAGTAGTTCGGTCGCGCGTGCATAAAGTTCCTGTCCTTCTGGTGTCAGCACTCCCTCGCGGCCGCGGCGACGCTCAAACAGATCGGCGCCAACCTGCGATTCAAGCGCCTTGATATGCTTGCTGATGCCGGGTTGTGAAATACCAAGCCGATTGGCGGCTTGGGCGAAGCTGCCCTCGTCGACGACCAGTACGAAGACCTCAAGCTGGCGGAAGGTTGAATGCAGCATGGGCGCCTCCGCCGTCTAGCCTGACGCAACTCAAGACGTCTGTCGACGCCGCCAGATGTTGTTGCCGGCTTTCAGTGCTTGATTGAACGAAGTTCGCGACAGCCGATGAAAAAGGTGGAAGTCAATTTGTGCGTTGCCAGGAACGGCGGACAAGGAAGATTCCGTTAACGCTCGCTTCCTATCCTTGAACATTGATTCCCGGCTAGAAATCCCGGAGCATTCTCATGGCGAAAGCCTCCAGGAAGCGCAGGAAGAAAAAGGTCGCGCCGAAGAAGGTCCGCCGCAAGACGGCGCGGAAGAAAGCAGCCAAGCGTACCCGTCGGGGTGTGGCGAAGCGGAAGGCCGCCCAGCGTACGTTGGCGAAGCGGAAGCCGAAGAGGAAGACTGCGAAAAAGAAATCCGTGAGGCGCGCGTCGAAGCCCGTTCCCGCGCCGCGCAAAGAGCCGTGGCCGATGATCTTTGCGGTCATGGTCGCGCTGTTGGTCGGCCTTGTCGCCGCCTGGCAGTTCGGCGGTGCAGCGATCGCGGCGAACGCGGCGGCGTCCATGCCGTTCGTCGCGGCCGATGCCGCGGGCATTTTCGCGATCGGCGATTATGGCTGCGGCGGCGCGGTCGCGGGCGATACCTGGCTCATGGTCGCACATCCCGACTTGGTTCCGGTCTTCCGCTAGTCGGGCAGCCCCAATCGACGCTAAGGTCCTCGCCGGTTGAATTTTTCCGGGCGGGGTGCCGATGGCGGGTTGCGTCTATTCAAGCAAAGACGGTTCAATCGCGACCGTCGTGATCGACAATCCGGGACGGCTCAATGCCCTGTCGCTCGCGATGTGGAGCGACTTGCGGGACATCTTTGCCGCTCTCTCCGCGGATGAGAATTTGCACTGTGTGGTGCTGCGTGGAGCGGGCGACGCGTTTGCCGCCGGCGCAGACATCGCTGAATTCGAGAACGAGCGGTATGACGTGGCCTCGGCGAAGGCTTACGGCAAGGTCGTGCACGGCGCGCTCAAAGCGATCTCAAGCTGCATGCATCCGGTGATTGCCCTGATCATGGGTCCCTGCGTCGGAGGCGGACTCGAGATTGCAGCGCGCTGCGATCTACGAATTTGTGGAGAAAGCGCGCGCTTCGGCATTCCGGTGAACCGACTCGGCGCGGTCGTTGCCTATGAAGAAATGCTGCCGCTGATCCAGATCGCCGGCCCGGCGGCGGTGCTCGAAATTCTGCTCGAAGGCAGGATCATCGGTGCCGTGGAGGCGGAGCGGGCGCGCATCGTCAATCGCGTCGTTGCCGATGCGGACGTAGAGAAAGAAGCTTACGCAAGCGCCCTGCGCATTGCCGAAGGTGCGCCGCTCGTCGCGCGCTGGCACAAGAAATTCGTGTGGCGATTGCTGAACCCCGCGCCGCTCACGGCGGCGGAGCTCGAGGACAACTTTGCGTGCTTCGCGACTGAGGATTTCCAGATCGGATTTCGTTCCTTCCTCGAAAAGAAAAAGCCGGTGTTCAAGGGGCGCTGAAGCATGGCGGAAAAGCCGAATACGGGGCCGCTCGCGGGATTGAAGGTCATCGAGCTGTGTCACGTCATGGCGGGGCCGGCGTGCGGCCGGATGCTCGCTGACCTCGGCGCGGATGTGATCAAGGTGGAGAGGATTCCCGGCGGTGACGACACGCGTCGCTCGGTGCCGCCGACGATCGAGGGCGAGTCTGCGGCCTTCATGATGATGAATCGCAACAAGCGCGGCATTGCCGTCGATCTTAAGACGGAAGACGGCCAGCGCGTGCTCCGGCGGCTCCTGAAGGATGCCGACGTCGTCACCGAGAACTACCGGCGCGGCGTGATGGAGCGCATGGGGCTTGGCTACGACGTGCTAAAGCGCGAGAATCCCCGGCTCATCTATTGCGCGATCTCCGGCTTCGGCCGCACCGGGCCCTATGCCGATCGCGGCGGGTTCGATCTCATCGCGCAGGGCATGAGCGGGCTCATGTCGATCACCGGTGAGGGGGCGGGGCGGCCGCCGGTGAAAGTCGGAGCGCCCGTCACCGACATTACCGCTGGCATTCTCGCCGCGATGGGCATTCTCGCGGCGCTGCATGCGCGGGCGCGGACAGGTGAGGGACAAATGGTCGACACGTCGCTCTACGAGGCGGGCATCTCGCTCACCTACTGGCAGTCGGCGATTGCGCTGGCGACCGGTGTGGCGCCGGGCCCGATGGGATCGGCGCACCCGCTCAACGCGCCGTACGAAGCCTTCGAAACGCAGGATGGCTGGATCACGCTTGGCGCAGCGAACGAGACGAGCTGGCTGCGCTTGGTCAAACTGCTGCAGCGGCCGGATCTCGCGGAAGATCCACGCTTCAAAGCGGGTTCCGACCGTATCCAGAATCGCGTAGCGCTCGCGGAGGCGCTCGCGCCGGAGTTCAGAAAGCGCACGCAGGACGAATGGCTCGCGGCACTCGAGCAGGCGAAGATTCCGGCGGGACCGGTGCTCGACGTAATGCAGATGCATGCCGATCCGCAGACGATCGCACGCGAAATGGTCGTCGAGGTGGAGCACTCAAAAATCGGTCGGGTGAAAACGATCGGATCGCCGGTGAAGTTCTCGGGGACGCCCGGCAGCGTGCGGCACGGGGCACCGCTGTTCGGCGAGCATACCCGGCAAGTGCTACGGGAGTATGGCTTCGCGGACGACGAGATCGCGGCGATGGCGAAGGCTGGAGCGGTTCATGTTGAGGGGGAATCCAGCGTGTCAGATTAGCGGCCGAAACGGGGATAATCATGCGGTTCGCAATCAGAATTGTCGCAGTCCTATTGTTCGCGTTCATTCACGTCGGTTTCGCCGGAGCCCAGCCGAAAGGTGGCTTTGGCAAGGGGAAAGCCAAGGCCGACTTTGCCACCAAAGGCACGTTGAAGGAGAAGGGCAAAGACGCGAGTGCGCTGAAGGGTGATCCAAAGGGCGCTGCCAAAGCATGGATGCAGAGCGCCGTGGCGACGAAGCCGCCGGTCGCGTGGATCGACGTGCATATTCACCTGACCGCACCGGCGGCGGGCGGGCTCTCAAGAATGGCGGATGCCGCGGCCGCCGAAATGCGGCGCTACGGCGTTGGAAAGTCGCTTGTCATGCCGACGCCGCTTGCACCGTTCGAATATGCCGACTTCGTCACGGCAATGAAGCGTCTGCCGGACGGGCTCGCCTTCCTCAGCGGCAGCAGCGTTCTCGATCCAATTATCCACGATACGCCGCGCGGCGAGGCGACGGAGAAAGTCCGGCAGGACTTCGTTGCGCTCGCCGAACAGGTATTGGACGATGGTGCGCTCGGATTCGGCGAGATGGCGGCACTGCACTTCTCGCTGGCGGAAGGGCATAAGTTCATGCAGGCCGATCCCGACCATCCGCTGTTCCTCGCACTGGCCGAAATCGCTGCGCGCCGCGACGTCGTGATCGATCTGCATCTCGACCCCATCATCGGGACCATGCCGCTCGCCGCGGGCCTCAAGAGCCCACCCAATCCGAAGAGCGTCGGCGACAACGTGAAGGCGTTCGAGCGGCTGCTCGCGCACGATCGTGGCGCGAAAATCGTCTGGGCGCACGGCGGTATGGACCCATTCGGCGCGATGACGCCGCAGCTCGTCGGCCGGCTGATGGATGCACATCCCAATCTGTATATGAGCCTACGGGTCGCGCCGCCGCCGATGACCGTGACACCGCTCGGGTTGCGCATCCGCAACAAGCTTATGACCGAAAATGGTCTCGACCCCGCCTGGCTTGCGGTGCTGCGGCGTCATTCCGATCGCTTCGTGCTCGGTACGGACTCCTTCTTCGTGATCGAGGGCAGCACGTCGCCCGTCGGTGCATTCGTGGGCGGCAACGAATCCAAGTATCTCGCGACGAATTATTTTCTGTCGGCGCTCCCGCGCGATCTCGCACGCAAGATCGCGACGGAGAACGCAGTTCGTCTCTACAAGTTGCAGTGAGCGCGTTCAGTGCGTCGTCTTGCCTGCGTTCTGCCTTGCGGGTGGGCTGCCACTCAATATTTCAGCGGCAAGCCGGTGGCCGGCGAGTGCCGCGTCCGCAGGGCTTTCCTTCCGTAGGCGTGCCGCGAGATAGCCGGCATTGAAGGCGTCGCCCGCAGCGACGCCGCTTGTCGATGCGATTTTTTGAGGCACCGGCACTTCCTCGGTCTTGCCGTCGGCATGGACGAGGGCGGGCCGCGCACCGTTCTTCACAACAATCTCGCGCACGCCGAAAGTCAGCAGGCGCTCGATCGTGGTTTGTGGCGAAGCATCGCCCCATAATCTCGCCTCGTCTTCGAACGAGGGCAGCGCGAGATCGGCGCGCTTCAGGGCCTCGGAGAAAACCGCACGCGCGCGCTGATCCTCGCTCCGCCAGCTCGCGAAACGCCAATTGCTGTCGAAGGCGATGCGCGCGCCGCGTTCGCGTGCGAATTCGAGCGCGGCGAGCATGCGCCCGAGACCGACGTTCGAGTAGAGCGAGAGCGTAACACCGGAAAAATAGACAAGGTTGGCGGAGACGAGCTGCTCAGCGACGCGGTCCCAGCCGGGCAGTTCGAAGAGCTGGCAGGCGGGCGAGGCGTCGCGCCAGATTTCGCTTTGGCGTTCCGTCTGGTCGCCGGCTTCGACAAGCGCGATCGCCGGTACTCGGTCGTTGACGCGCAGCACGAGATTGGTGGCGATACCTTCGGCGGCCACCGAGGCGAGCGCTTGCTCGGAATAGCGGTCGTCGCCGAGCGCAGTTGCCAAGGCGACCTTCACGCCGCTGCGGGAGAGGTGAACCGCCGTTTGATAGGTGTCGCCCGAATAGCCCAGCTCGAAGCGGCCATCGGGCGCGCGGACGAGTTCGATCATGACTTCGCCGACTGAAACAACCTGCACGGCCCTGCCCCCGATATTCCGCCCAGCCCCCACAGCCGGGCACCTCGCCGGTTGGCGATTACCGTCAAACTAAAATTGAATGATTCTGCAGCGCTGACAATGGGCTACTCGAATTGACAGTCTGCCCGCGCCGGTGGGGAGGTAAGCATTCCGGGCTAGCCGCCGCAATGGCTTACCGACGACCGCCCCCAATTTCGTTATTGGCCATAGCGGACTTGCAGATCTCGAGCACGGGCAGCGTTTTTGTCGATGAGACAGGCAAGCCGCTGCTCGAAGGCACCGATCCGGCCGGCCTCACCTTCATAGGGTGCGACATTCTGGCACTCAAAGTTTCGGAAGCGGACGAACAGGGCCCGCGCTTCTTCCAGAACGTTCCTCCAGCGTGTGCGCTGCGTGGAGGTGAGGTCCGCTCGCGCCTCGATCGCCGCGATCGCACGGGCGTGGGCGGATTCGACCTTCTCGTCCGTCGCGCGGAGCGTTTGCTCGAGGCACTCGATGTAGCCGCGGCCCGGCAGTTTTGCGCGGTCGCAGGCAGCCTGGTGGGGACGGGCTTCCTCAGCGGTCGCTGAAAGCGCAATCCCATGCACAATGAGCAGGACAAGAAGGAGCCGAACCATCGCCGTTCATTGTTCCCCATGTTGTGTCCATGCGGAAGCTTTGCGGTCGTGAGGATCGGTTTAGCGCCAGTGACGTGCTGTTAAGTCTGTACAGGCGTGCGTCGTTGCTGTCATCAAAGTCACATGAAGACGCCGCTAGATCGCGTGCATGCGATTCTACGCATGGAGCGTATTTTGAGCGAGGCGGCGACTGCCGGCGACCGGGTGACCCGAACGAGCAGGGAGCAGATCGAGCAGGCGTTCAACAAGCAGGGGATGCTCGAGCACCTGTTCGCCTGGATGTTCAAGGGCCTCGTCTACCCGCAGATCTGGGAAGATCCGGAAGTCGACATGGAGGCACTCGCGATCACGCCGAGCTGCCATATCGTCACCATCGCATCGGGCGGCTGCAACGTCATGTCCTATCTCACCGCCGATCCAGCGCGGATCACGGCGGTGGACCTCAGCCGCGCGCACATCGCATTGAACCGGCTGAAGCTCGCGGCTGCTCGGCATCTGCCGGGCGCGGACGATTTCTTCCGCTTCTTCGGCGAGGCGGACGGACAGGCGAATGTGGATGCCTACTGGCGGCACCTTTCGCCCTGGCTCGACGCGGAAACGCGGGCCTACTGGGAGGAGCGCGGCGTGTTCGGGCTCGGACGCCCGCGCATCTCCGTGTTCGCACGCAACTTCTATCGTTATGGCCTGCTCGGCCGCTGCATTGGTTTCGGGCATGCGCTCGCACGCCTTTATGGTATCGATCCGAGCGTGGTGTTGAAGGCGCGGACGCTCGAAGAGCAACGCCGCTACTTCGAGAGCGTCCTCTCGCCGCTGTTCGACAAGCGGCTGGTGCGCTGGGTGGCGCAGCGGCAGCTATCGCTGTTCGGGCTCGGCATTCCGCCCGCGCAGCATGCCGCGCTCGCGTCGGCCGGTGGCGGCGACATGGCGAGCGTGCTGCGCGAGCGGGTGGAGCGACTCGCCTGCAATTTCAGCCTGGAAGACAACTATTTTGCTTGGCAGGCATTCGGACGGCGCTATGCGGGTGCGGATCGCGGGCCGGTGCCGCCATACCTGCGGCGCGAGCATTTCGAAGCGATCCGGCGGCGCGGGCATCGTGTGGCCGTGCTCCGGCGCACCTTCACGCAGCATCTGCAAACGTGCGCCGATGTTTCGCTCGACCGTTACGTGCTGCTTGATGCGCAAGACTGGATGACGGACGCGCAGCTCAACGCACTGTGGCGTGAGATCACGCGCACCGCGCGGCCGGGCGCGCGGGTGATCTTCCGCACGGCGGCGGAGCCGAGCCTGTTGCCGGGCCGCGTCGACGATGCGGTGCTTGGGCGCTGGCGCTACGAGGAAGCGCAATCGCAGGCGCTCGCAGGGCGCGACCGCTCGGCGGTCTATGGCGGCTTCCATCTTTACGTTTTGCGGGATTGAACCATGACCGCCGCCGTCAGCACCGCAACGATGAACCGCATCTACCGGCGGCAGCGATACATCTACGACGCTACCCGAAAATATTTCCTGCTCGGACGCGACCGGTTGATCGTGAGGCTCGACGCGCATGCGGGCGCGCACGTGCTGGAAATCGGCTGCGGCACCGGGCGCAACCTGATTGTCGCCGCGCGACGCTATCCGGGTGCGCGGTTCTACGGCATCGACGTTTCGACCGAGATGCTGACTTCGGCCTATCGCTCGATCGAGCAGGCGGGGCTTGCGTCCCGGATTCGGGTTGCGCACGCGGACGCCACATCATTCGACGCGGAGCGGCTGCTTGGAACAGCGAAATTCGACCGCGTCTTTCTTTCCTATACGCTATCGATGATCCCGCGCTGGCAATCGGCGATCGACCGCGCCGTGCTGTCGATCGCGCCGGGCGGCGAACTGCATATCGTGGATTTCGGCGGGCAGGCGGGCCTGCCGTCGTGGTTCCGTTCCGGCCTGCGGCGGTGGATCGGGCTCTTTCACGTCATGCCGCGCGACACGCTCGAAGCCATGCTGAAGGCACAGGCCGCGCCCCTCGGCGCGCGGTTCGCGATCGAGCGGCCCTATCGCGACTACGCGCAGTACGCGCGGCTGAAGATGCCCTGAGACTCAAGCCGCCTTGCGCTTCTCGAGGAAGTCGCCCATGCGGGCGAGAGCCTTCTCGATGTTCTCGGTGGAGTTCGCGTAGGAGACGCGGATGTATCCCTCGCCGAGAATGCCGAAATCCGGGCCGCCGATGAGCGCGACGCCGGTTTCATCAAGCAGCGTTGAGGCGAGTTGCTTCGCTTTCCAGCCGGTGTTCTTCACGTTGGGGAACGCATAGAAGGCGCCCTTCGGCGTCTTGCAGGAAACGCCCGGCAGCTTGTTCAGCCCTTCCACCACGACTTTGCGGCGGCGGTCGAACTCGGCGACCATTTTTTTCACGTCGTCCTGCGGGCCGGTGAGGGCGGCGAGACCGGCATATTGCGTCGGTGCGTTGACGCACGAATAGGAGTTCACCGCGAGCTTGCGCGCGAAGTCGTACAGCTTCGATGGCCAAATCGAGTAGCCAAGGCGCCAGCCGGTCATGGCGTAGGTCTTCGACCAACCGTTCAGTAGGATGAGCCGGTCGCGGATCGACGGATAGTTGAGGAGCGTCACGTGCTCCTCGCCGTCGTAGGTCATCTGGTCGTAGATTTCGTCGGAGAGGATCGCGACATCGGGAAACTTCTCGAGGCCCGCGACGAGCTTGTCGATCTCGGCCTTCGGTGTGACGCCGCCGGTCGGGTTTGCCGGCGAGTTGAGAATGAGGAGCCGCGTCTTCGGCGTGATCAGCTTCAGCGTCTCGTCGGCGGAAAACGCGAAATTGTTCTCCTCGCGGATCGGGACCGGGATCGGGCGTGCGCCGGTGAACTCGATCATCGAGCGATAGATGGGGAAGCCCGGGTCGGGATAGAGGATGTCGGCGCCGGGCTCGCCGAACATCAGGATCGCGGCAAACATCGTGGGCTTGCCGCCCGGCGCGATGAAGACGAGATCGGGCGAGACTTCGGCCTTGAAACGCTTGTAAAGGTCGGCGGCGACCGCTTCGCGCAAGGGCCTGATGCCGGCCGCGGGCGTGTAGCCGTGATGGCCATCCTTCATCGCCTTGATCGCGGCTTCGACGATGTGCGGCGGCGTCTGGAAGTCGGGTTGGCCGATGCCGAGATTGATGATGTCGCGGCCCTGGTTCGCGAGTTCGGTCGCGCGGGCGAGCACGGCGAAGGCGTTTTCCTCGCCCATGCGGTCGAAGGCGGCAACGGTACGCAGCATGGCGCTTCCTCGTTCTTGTCTGGCGGCGCTGGGCGCCGATTGGCGGGGAATTGAGCCTATTCCGCTTGCGAAATCAAACCCCGAGGGGTCAGGCGCGGCGCCGGCGCCTTGCAGGTTGGGCGGGAGGCTGGTGGCGACCGCCAAGGCGGAAGGTCCGCCAGCCATGCATCACGACGAGCGTGCGGGTGATGACGACGAAGGCCATGGCGGCCGTGATGCTCAGGAAGACGATCCCGTCCGTGTGCTCGTAATAGTCCGCGATCTGCAGGCCGGCATACAGGATCAGGCCGCCGCCGATGGCGATCTCCTCGTAGGGCTCGCCCAGGAAGGTCCGCGGTTCGCGGCCGGTGACGATGTCGAGCAGCATGCCGCCGCCGGCGCAGGTGAGGGCGGCGCAGAACGGCACCCAGATCCAGTGCAGCTCAGCGATCAAGGCGACCTGCGCGCCGACGACCGTGAAGGTGGCAAGGCCGACCGTGTCGAAGATCGTCAGTGTCCGGTCGAACTCCTTCGAGTCCACGAGGTTGCGCGATACGAACGACGTAACGAGCACGCCGAACGCGAGCACGGACAGGATCACGAAGATATAGGCCGGGTCTTTAAAGACGAAGGGCGGATGGCGGTCGCCGCCGACCAGGAGATCGCGCAGGATGCCGCCGCCGGCCGCGGGCAGGAGTGTCAGAATGAATGCGCCCCAAAGATCGTAGCGGCGCTGGCGTGCCCGCATGAAACCCGCCAGCGCAAAGTTCGCGGTGCCGATCAGGGCGAGCGCATAGAACCAGCTTTCGCTGACGGAGCTCAGCAGACGGTGGCGCGTCGATTCGGCAATCGTGTTCCAGCCGCTGTCGCCGAGCCCGGCCTCGTACCAGACGCGATACGTCCATGCGAGCGAGCCGGCATTGCGCGCCGTATTCGTCTTGTCCTCCGTTCCGGCGATGATGTCCAGCGAGTGCTGGAAGCGATCGAGATCGAGCAGGCCGAACCGCTCGTCGTCGCCGACAAGGCGCAGCACGGTTTCCAGCATTCTGCGCTGATGTGACCGATCGAGATGCGGCGCGGCTGTTGTGGTGATGGCATGCGTTTCATCGATATTCTTTGCGGCATAGGTCCAACCCGCCGCCGTGGCGCGCAGGAAACGGGCGAGGACATCGCGGCGTTCCGGGTCGTCCAGAGATGCCGAAGTGGCGTAGAGGCCGTCTTCCAGAAAACCCAGCCCCTCGTCGGAGAGGCGGACGAGCATCAGCTCGACGGGCGATAAGCCCGCATCGAGGATCGACCAATATTCATTGTACATCATCGCGGTCGCGCAATCGGTGCTACCGTCGATGAGGTCGCGACCGTCAGGACGCTGCTCTTCGATCTTCACGCCGTCGGGTGAAACGCCGATCGTGCGCAGCCAGTAGCGCAGGTTCAATTCATCGCCCACGTTCCAGACGCCAATGCGCTTGCCAAGGATGTCGTCCGGGCTGCGCACGCCGGCGGCACGGCGGCAGACGACGGCCATGCCGGAATGCTGGAAGACCTGCGCGATGTTGACGACCGGCCAGCCGCGTTGGCGTGCGGCGATCGCCGGCGGCAGCCAGCTGACCGCGACATCGGCCTTGCCGGAGACAAGGGATTCCAGCGGATTGATGCCGGGACTGCCTTCGAGAAATTGTACGGCAATCCCTTCGCGGGCGTAGAAGCCCTTGGCGTCGGCCACATAGAGCCCGGCGAACTGGGCCTGATGGTGCCAGAGCAACTGGATGCGGACGGTGGCCTGCGTTTGTGCGGCAACGGGCGGAGCGGCGACGAGTGCTGCCGCGAACAGTCCGGCAGTGCCAAGGCCGATCATTCGCATCTAGAAGCTGCCCATCCCCATGTTCGCGATTTTCCGGTGCGCATGATCCTGCGGAGCCGCTAACAAAGTGTTCTCCCGGCTTCGCCCTTGCCGAAGCGATTGATTTTGCGGCCTCCTTCGGCGCATGGTGGATGGACAAAGGACATTGCCTGCCGCCGCGAAGCGGCAGCCCCCGGGAGGATGGAATGGCCGGCAGGAAGGGCGGTCGCGGTGCGACGAAATTGCGCTCGCGGTTCTGGTTCGACAACCCGGACGATCCGCACATGGCGGGTGTCTATCTCGAGCGCTACCTGAACTACGGGATGTCGCGCGAGGAACTGCAATCGGCGAAGCCCATTATCGGCATCGCGCAGACGGGCTCGGATCTTTCGCCGTGCAACCGGCATCATCTCGATCTCGCCAAGCGCGTGCGAGAAGGTATCCGTGAAGCAGGTGGGATCGCCTTCGAGTTTCCGGTGCACCCGATCCAGGAAACCGGGCGGCGGCCGACCGCCGCGCTCGACCGCAATCTGGCCTATCTCGGGCTCGTGGAAGTGCTGCATGGCTATCCGATCGACGGCGTCGTGCTGATGACGGGCTGCGACAAGACCACGCCCGCGTGCCTCATGGCAGCGGCGACAGTGAACATCCCGGCGATCGTGCTGTCGGGCGGGCCGATGCTGAACGGTTGGCACAAGGGCGAACGCACGGGCTCGGGTGCGATCAAGTGGAAGGCGCGCGAGCTCTACGCGGCGGGTGAGCTGAACGAAGAGCAGTATATCGACCTCATCGCCACGGCGGCGCCGTCGATCGGCCACTGCAACACCATGGGTACGGCCTCGACCATGAATGGGCTCGCGGAAGCACTCGGCATGTCGCTGCCGGGATGTGCGGCGATTCCCGCGCCCTATCGTGAGCGGCCGCAGATCGCCTACGAGACCGGCAAACGCATCGTTGGAATGGTGCAGGAGGACATGAAGCCGTCGGATATCCTCACGCGCGAGGCGTTCGAGAACGCGATCGTGGTGAACTCCGCGATCGGCGGCTCGACCAACGCGCCGGTGCACATCAATGCCATCGCGCGGCATATCGGCGTGCCGCTCTCGGTGCGGGACTGGGAGCAGGTCGGGCACAAGATTCCGCTCCTCGTGAACATGATGCCGGCGGGAAAATACTTGGGTGAGGAATTCTACCGGGCGGGCGGCATTCCCGCAGTGATCGCCGAGTTGATCGGCGCGGGAAAGATTCACGAGCACGCAAAGACGGTGAATGGCAAGACGATCGGCGAGAACTGCGGTGGCCAGTTCTCGTGGGACCGCGAAGTCATCAAGTCATATGGCGAGCCGTTGATGCAGGACGCGGGCTTTGTCGTGTTGCACGGCAATCTGTTCGACAGTGCCGTCATGAAGACGAGCGTGATCTCGCAGGCGTTCCGCGAGCGCTATCTCTCGAACCCGAAGGATCCGGACGCCTTCGAGGGGAAGGCGGTCGTGTTCGACGGCAAGGAAGATTATGTGAAGCGCGTCGACGATCCGGCGCTCGGGATTGACGAAAATACGATGCTGTTCATCCGCGGCGTGGGACCCATCGGCCATCCCGGTGCCGCGGAGGTGGTCAACATGCAGCCGCCGGCGGCGCTGATCAAAAAGGGAGTGACGTCGCTGCCCTGCATCGGCGATGGGCGGCAGTCGGGCACTTCGGGCTCGCCATCGATCCTCAATGCCTCGCCGGAAGCGGCGGCGGGCGGCGGGCTCGCGCTGTTGAGAACCGGCGATCGCGTACGCATAGATTTGAAGAGGCGCGAAGCCAACATCCTGATCTCTGACGGCGAGCTTGCGGAGCGGCGCGCGGAGCTGCAGAAGCGCGGCGGCTATGCCTATCCGCCGAGCCAGACGCCCTGGCAGGAAATCCAGCGCGGCATGGTGGACCAGCTCGCGGACGGCATGGTGCTGAAACCGGCGGTGAAATTCCAGCGCGTGGCCCAGAACGTGCCGCGGGACAGCCACTGATGCCGAGCTTTGCCGACAAGCGCCGGGAGTTCCGCCGCCTGCACGAAGCGGGTTGCCTTGTGCTGCCGAACCCGTGGGACGTGGGCTCCGCGCGCTACCTGCAAGGGCTCGGCTTCAACGCGCTCGCCACCACCAGCGCCGGTGCCGCATTCGCCATGGGCTTCGCCGACAATGAAATGCCGGTCGAAGTGATGCTTCACCACATTCATGAGATCGTGAAGGCAGCGGATGTGCCGGTGTCGGCGGATTTCGGGAATTGCTTTGCGCATGATGCGAAAGGCGTCGCCGCGAACGTGCGGGCCGCGATCGAGACGGGTGTCGCGGGGATTTCGATCGAGGATTCGACCGGCAGGAGGGACAAGCCGCTCTACGACCTTCCGCATGCGGTGGAGCGTGTGCGGGCGGCGCGCGCAGCCGTGGACCACAGCGCCACGGGCGTCGTGCTGACAGCGCGGGCGGAGAATTTTCTGGTCGGCCAGCCCGATCTCGACGATGCGATCCGGCGGATTACGGCGTACGCGGCGGTGGGTGCGGACTGCCTCTACATTCCGGGCATTCGTACGCGCGAGCAAATCGTGACGGTGGTGAAGGCGGTGGCACCGAAGCCGGTGAACGTGCTGGTGGGGCATGCCAGCGAATTCACGGTGGCGGATCTCGCGGGCATGGGCGTGCGGCGCATCTCGACGGGGAGTGGGCTTTCGCGCGCCGCGTGGGGCGGCTTTGCGAAGGCGGCGCAGGCGCTCGCGACGGGCGGCCGTTTTGACGGTTTCGTCAATCTTGCGCCGATAGTGGAGCTCAACCAATTCTTCCACGACGACCGGGCGAGGCGCGGCAAACCGTGAGCATGGAATCGGAGCTGCTGTCGGAGACCGGGCAACTGGTTGGGCCGAAGGTCGACACGCGGCCCGCGGCCCGGCCGGGGACGGTCACGCTGGAAGGCCGCTTCGGCCGCGTCGAACGGCTCAACGCGGAGCGGCACGGTCCGGCGCTCTGGGAAGCGCTTGAGGGGCGGCTCGAGCTCTGGACATACTCGTCGAACGGCCCATTTACGGCAGGAACGGCTTTTCGCGAATGGGTGGCCCAGCGCGAGGCGCTTGCCGATCCCTTTTACTACGCGATTGTCGATCCTGCGGGACGCGCACTCGGTGTTGCGGCGCTGATGGAGATCCGACCCGCCACGCGGGTGGTCGAAATCGGGCACATCGTCTATGGGCCGGCGTTGCAGCGCTCGCCGCTTGCGACCGCGGCGCAATATCTGCTCGCACGTACCGTGTTCGAGGAACTCGGCTATCGCCGCTATGAATGGAAGTGCCACGCGCTTAACGCGGCGTCGCGGCGCGCGGCATCGCGGCTGGGGTTTACGTTCGAGGGCATTTTCCGCCAGCACATGATCGTCAAGGGCCGCACGCGCGACACCGCCTGGTTCTCGATGCTCGATCGCGAATGGCCGCGGGTGCGCGCGGCGTTCGAGCAATGGCTTGACCCGGCCAACTTCGATGCCGACGGCCGGCAGCGGCGGCGGCTCGAAGACATCCGCAACACGATCGGTTGAAGGGCAGAGCGATGCACATTCTGGTCACCGGCGCGGGCGGCATGGTCGGGCGCAAGCTTGTGGAACGGCTCGCCCGCGAGGGCACGCTTGGCGGCAAGCCGATTGCGCGAATGACGCTGCACGACATCGCGGCGCCTTCGCCGCCTGCGGAGGCGAAGTTTTCGGTCGCGACGCGCGGCGGCGACATCGCTACGCCCGGTGAAGCGGCATCGCTTGTCGCGGATGCGCCGGACGTGATCTTTCATCTCGCGGCGGTCGTCTCCGGCGAGGCGGAAGCGGATTTCGACAAGGGTTATCGCGTCAATATCGACGGCATGCGGTATCTCCTCGAAGCGATCCGGGCGCGGAAATATAAGCCACGGCTCGTGTTCACGAGCTCGATCGCGGTGCTCGGCGGGCCGCTGCCGGACCCGGTGCCCGACGATTTTCACCTGACACCGGTGAACTCTTACGGCACCGCGAAAGTGATCTGCGAGCAGTGGCTTGCGGACTACACGCGGCGCGGCTTCATCGACGGCATCGGCCTCCGCTTTCCCGGCATCACGGTCCGGCCAGGGAAGCCCAACAAGGCAGCAAGCGGCTTCTATTCATCGATCATCCGCGAGCCGCTGGCGGGCAATGAAGCGATCCTGCCGGTATCGACGTCGAAACTGAACACGCACGCGAGCCCCCGTGCAGCGGTAGGCTTTCTCGTTCATGCCGCGACGATCGACGGCGAGAAGGTCGGGCAGCGGCGCAATCTCTTCATGCCGGGTGTTCCAGTCACGATCGGCGAACAGATCGAGGCGCTGCGCAGGATCGCTGGCGAGAACGTGGTGAAGCGCATCCGGTTTGAGCCGGACGAAACGATCATGCGAATTTTTCCGAACGACGTGGTGCGCATCGAAGGCAAGCGCGCGCTTGAGCTTGGCTTCAAGCCGGATGCGAGCTTCGAGGAGATCATCTGTATTCACATCGAGGAAGATCTGGATGGGAAGTTTGTTGCATAATTGTCATCCTGGCCGAGCGGCGCCGAAGGCGATGCGGGCGCGGGGATCGTCCTACGACTAGTCGGTCCCCGATAACGCGCTCCGCGCGTTTCCGGGACGACGGAAAACCAATGCGCTTTCCTACACCTCTTATCCCCGCGGCGCTGATCCGCCGCTACAAGCGCTTTCTGGCCGACGTCACGCTGGCGGACGGTTCGGAGACGACCGTGCACGTCGCCAATCCGGGGTCGATGCTCGGGCTCGTCGCGCCGGGAAGCCGCGTGTGGCTGTCGAGATCCGCGAACGCAAGCCGCAAGCTGCCGCTCAGCTGGGAGCTTGTGGAGGGCGATTTCGGCAGCGGGCCGGAGCTCGTCGGCGTGAACACGGCGCATCCTAACCGGCTCGTGGAGGAAGCGCTTGCCGCTGGCAAAGTGCCGGAGCTCGCCGCCTATCCGTCGCGCCGGCGCGAGGTGCGCTATGGCAAAGCGAGCCGCGTCGATTTCCTGCTGGAGTGCGAAGGCAAGCCATCATGCTTCGTCGAGGTGAAGAACGTCCATATGATGCGGCATCCGGGGCGGGCTGAGTTTCCAGATAGCGTGACGGCACGCGGCGCGCGGCATTTGGACGAGCTTGCGGCGGAGGTCGCCCAGGGCAACCGCGCGATGATGGTCTATCTCGTGCAGATCGGTTCGGCGGAGAGCATTGCTTTCGCCCGCGATATCGATCCGGCCTACGGTGCGGCGTTCGACCGCGCCGTTAAAGCGGGGGTCGAGGCCATCGCGCTCGTCTGCCGCGTTTCGCCCGAAGGAATCGAGGTGGATCGTTCCATTCCGGTGCTCGGCTGACGCATTTTCTTGCGCAGGCCGCCTGATTGCTTACATTGGGATGTCCCGCCGGAGTTTCCTCATGGCCTATGTCGAAGCCACCACCGCTCCCCTGCGTAAAACCGGGCAGATCAAGCTGCACGGACCGGAGGCCTTTGCGGGCATGCGGAAGGCTGGGCAGCTCGTGGCGGAGGCGCTCGACCTGCTCGTTCCCGAGGTGCGGCCGGGGGCGACGACCGATGCGCTCGACCGGCTGATCTTCGAGTTCGCAATGGATCATGGGGCGCTGCCGGCGACGCTGATGTATCGCGGCTACAACAAGTCGATCTGCACCTCGATCAACCATGTGGTCTGCCATGGCATTCCCAACGACAAGCCGCTGCGCGAGGGCGACATTGTCAATATCGACGTGACGCTGATCCTCGACGGCTGGCACGGCGACTCGAGCCGCATGTACCCGGTCGGCGAAATTCCGCGCCGCGCGGAGCGGCTGATCGAGGTGACACACGAAGCGATGATGGCCGGGATCGCCACGATCAAGCCTGGAGGCACGATCGGCGACATCGGCGCCGCGATCCAGGCGGTGGTGGAACCGAACCATATGAGCGTGGTGCGGGATTTCTGCGGCCACGGGCTTGGACGGCTGTTCCATGACGAGCCGAATGTCGTGCATATCGGCCACGCGGGCGAGGGACCGGTGCTGCGGCCGGGCATGTTCTTCACGGTGGAGCCGATGATCAATCTCGGGCGACCGCACGTGAAGGTGCTGTCGGACGGCTGGACCGCCGTGACGCGCGACCGCTCGCTCTCGGCGCAGTTCGAGCACACCGTCGCCGTAACGGAAACGGGCGTCGAGATCTTCACGCTGTCGCCGAAGGGTCTGCACAAGCCGCCTTACAAGCAATAGGCGTCGGCGATGGGGTTGCTGTCGCGCCGTGCGGCGTTGGCCGGATGTTTGTTCGCGGTGCCGGCTTTCGCTACGGCGCGTGCGCAGCAGCAGGGACTAGGCCCGGACGCAATTCGTGATCGGCTGGCAAAGCTGGAGCAGAAATCCGGCGGACGGCTTGGCGTCCACATCCTCAACTTGGCGAACGGCAGCCGCGCGGGTCATCGGGAGCATGAACGTTTTCTTCTGTGCAGTACGTTCAAGGCGCTGGCTGCGGCGTTCGTGCTTGCGCGCGTCGACCGCGGGGAGGAGCGCCTTGATCGCCGTATCGTCTTTTCGAAGCAGGATTTGGTCGTCTGGTCGCCGGTCACCGAGGCGCGGATCGGCGCGTCCGGCATGACCATTGCGGAGTTTTGCGAAGCCGCGGTCACATTGAGCGACAACACGGCGGGCAATTTTCTGCTGCAAAGTTTCGGCGGACCGGCCGCGCTGACCGCCTATCTGCGCTCGCTTGGTGACGAGGTCACACGGCTCGATCGCATCGAACCCGCGCTCAACGAGCACGATCAGCCGGGTGATCTCCGCGACACCACAAGTGCCGCCGCAATGGTCGACACATTGCAGAAGCTTTTGTTCGGCGATGCGCTTTCAAGGTCGTCGCGCGCGCAGCTTGCCGCCTGGCTCATCGCCAACAAGACGGGCGACCGCCGCCTGCGCGCGGGCTTCCCCACTGGTTGGCTCGTGGGCGACAAGACCGGCACGAACGGCAGCGGCAGCGCGAACGATATCGGCGTTGCCTGGCCGCCGTCCGGTGGTGCGGTTATCGTTGCCGCCTATTGTCGGCAGCCCGAGAGATCGGCGCAGCACCATGACGCCGTGCTGGCCGAGGTGGGCCGGATTGCCGCCCAGTTGTAATGTCGGCCAGTTGCTCCTTCTCCGCCTGATGCTAGTTTTCCCGCATGGCGGGTGGGAAAAGAAAGCAGAACGACGGCTTGGCGGAAGCCCCGCATTACCATGGACATCGGGACCGGCTGCGTGCGCGCTTCCGCGAGGCGGGTGCCGACGCGCTCGCCGATTACGAGCTGCTTGAACTCGTGCTTTTTCGCGCGATTCCGCGCCGTGACGTCAAACCGCTTGCGAAAGCGCTGCTCGCGCGCTTCGGTTCGTTCGCCGAGGTGATCTCGGCACCGCCGGCGCGGCTCGCGGAGGTGGAGGGGCTGGGCGAATCCGCGATCCACGAGTTGAAGATCGTGCAGGCGGCGGCGGGCCGGCTCGCTCGCGGCGAGGTGAAGAAGCGGCCGGTGCTTTCCTCCTGGTCGGCAGTGCTTGCCTATTGCCGTACGGCAATGGCGTTCGCCGAGCGCGAGGAATTCCGTATTCTTTTCCTCGACAAGCGCAACCAGCTGATCGCCGACGAGGTGCAGCAGACGGGCACGGTCGATCACACGCCGGTTTATCCGCGCGAGGTGGTGAAGCGGGGCTTGGAGCTTTCGGCGACGGCAATCGTGCTCGTGCACAATCATCCGTCAGGCGATCCGACTCCCTCGCGCGCCGACATCCAGATGACGAAGCAGATCGCCGATATCGCGAAGCCCTTGGGTATCGAGGTGCACGACCACATCATCGTCGGCAAGGAAGGGCATGCCAGCCTGAAGGGGCTGCGACTCATCTAGAAACGAGAAGCGGAGAAGTTGGGCAAAATGTAACGGGAATTCTTCAGACGATTTTGGCAGAGCGGGAAAGGACGGTCCTCGCCACGGCTCCAGGTTGATTTAGAGTTCGGCGAGAGAGGCTTCGAACCCGAAAGGTGAAGCGATATGCCCAAGACCCAGCCCGAGCCGATCCGCGATCCCAAGACCGACCGTCTTTTGACCCCCGAGAACTGCGTTCTGGTCCTGATCGACTTCCAGCCCGAGCAATATTCGACCGTGACCTCGTCCCCGCACGAGGAGATCACGCTCAACGTGGTGGCACTATGCAAGCTGGCTCAGGCGTACAAGATCCCCGTGGTGCTTTCGACCGTCGCCGTGGACATGGGCGTGAACGAAGGCACGATCCCAGCGATCCGTGAAGCGCTGCCAGGCATCGCGGAGATCGACCGTACCGGCGTCAACGCCTGGGAGGACGAGGATTTCCGCAAGGCGGTGGAAGGCACGGGACGGCGCAAGGTGGTGATCGCCGCGCTTTGGACCGAGGTCTGCCTGTCGTTTCCGACCCTCGACATGCTGGCCGAAGGCTACGAAGTGTATCCGGTCGCCGATGCAGTGGGCGGCATCTCGCCGGTCGCGCACGAACGCGCCTTCGACCGCATGATCCAGGCGGGCGCAAAGCCCATCAGCGCGATCGCTTTCGGATGCGAGATCATGCGCAACTGGGCGCGCGGCGATGCCGACAATCTGCGACGCGTGATGCGGTGGTATTTTCCGCAGCACAAGCAATTGTACGGGAAGCGCTGATTAAGGCCGCGAGAGGACGAGCGGCCGGGGCTTCTCGGGCACCTTGTTCCAGCGCCCGTCTTCGCCGCGCTCGAAGCGCAGCGATTCGCCGTCCTCGTTGCGCAGCACGATATCGCCGCGCTCGAGCTGCCAGTGCCGGAAGCCCGGCGGCAGGAGGTTCACATCGCAACTGGGCGGGACGCGCAGATGGAAAAGCTGGTCACCCGCGACGTCGTCCGTAAACCGGATCGTGCAGGGTCGGGGCGGCGCCTTCGCAGTCTTCGCAGCGGACGGTTCGCTCTCCGGCTGCGACAGCATCCATTCGCCGAAGAGGTCAGTGATCTGTACGCGTTCGGACGGATCGACGAATTGCAGATTGGCGAGGAAATAAACGCCGTCGTTCTCGCGGATCGCTTCGTACACGCCGCCGACGCCCTCGGTGAACTCGGCGACCGTGCGGCCGTCGGGGGCAAGGAACAGGATTGCGCCGGCGATGCCGGGCAGCCACGCGGAGACTTCGCTGAGAAAGCCGAAAAGGGGCACGCATTGCTTGCGGTCGAACACGAGCGCGAGGCCGCTGCCTGTCGGCCTCGGCTCCAGGGTCATCGGGCACTTGAGGGAGGAATCCGCGTTTGTCAGCTCATAGTCGGCGACGAGCGCGCGGACGTCCGCCGGATCGGGCTTGTCGGGTGCCGGCGACTGGGCGTTTGCTGGCACAGCCAGCAACAACGCCAATCCGATTGCAGCCGCGAACGAACCACGCATGCGAGAACGCCACTCCGGAACCGCTGCTTCTAGCACGCCGCGCGGCAGCGGGCACGGTCTGGGATGGCTCAAACCTCGACGGGTGGCCAGGGCGTCTCTGGTACGGGCGTAATGGGCCCCTTTCTGGCGGCCCAGGACTTCAGGTTGTCGACGACGAGCTGGCCCATGGCGCGGCGGGTCTCGACCGAGGCCGAGGCGACGTGCGGGAGCAGCACGACATGGTCCATGTCGATCAGTTCCTGCGGCACGCGCGGCTCGTCGGCGAAGACATCGAGGCCGGCGGAAAGGATCCTTTTCTCGCGCAGTGCGTTGATCAGCGCCGGTTCGTCGACGACCGAGCCGCGTGCCACGTTGATGAGGACGCCATCGGATCCGAGCGCCTCCAGCACTTTCGCGTCGATCATGTTCTTCGTCTCGGGGCCGCCGGGGACGATCGCGATCAGCGTATCCACATCCTTCGCCATGGCGAGAAGATCCGTATAATGGTGGTAGCTTACGTCCGGAACGGGACGGCGCGTGTGATAGACGATGGGGCGACCGAAGGCTTCGAGACGCTTCGCAATGGCCTTGCCGATGCGGCCCATCCCGACAATTCCGACGGTGCGGTTGCGGAGCGTCGAGACGGTGAGGGGAAAAGGCTTCTCCAGCCACTTGCCGGCGCGCAGATAGCGTTCCGACTGGGGAAGCTGGCGCAGCGTCATCAGGAGAAGCGCGATGGTCGTGTCGGCGACCTCGTCATCGAGCACGCCCGGCGTGTTGGTGACGACGATGCCGTGCTCGCCTGCCCATTTGGCATCGACGGAATCATAGCCGACGCCCATGTTGGCTACGATCTCAAGCTTTGGAAGCCTTTGCATCAGTACGGCGTCGATCGGGATGGCGCCGAAGGTGACGATCGCTCGGATGCGCGGTGCAACCTCCTTCAGAAGGGCTTCGGGGTCGGCCGCCTTATGCAACTTGTGGACGGAAAAATGCTCGTCGAGCTGAGGCTCGATGAGGGGCGGTACCGGACCCGTCTGCAAGAGCTCCATCTTCACGGCGGCCATGAACACCTCGGCGATTTTCGGCGGGAATGTGAACGCGCGCGTCCGGCACTTTAAGATTGAAGGCCGAATGCGGCAATCGATGGTGTATCAACCGTGCCATGCGAGCGGACAAAGATGCCGCGGCGCGAACGCTTGACCACCCGCAGGCGCGGGCGCATGCAAGCGGTGGAACGCTACCCATGATCGCGACCCAACGCTCCCCCATCGATCTCGCCTATGTGCAGCATATACGCAAGGCGGTGCTGCTCGCGCTGGTCCTCGCCTCGATTGCGGCAGTCGTGCTCGGCGAGTCGCGCTGGCCGGGCGGGACGACCGCTCACGAGGCCACCGAGTGGGCGGGGCTTGCCCTTATCGTTCTCTGCATTCTCGGGCGCACCTGGTCCTCGCTCTATATCGGCGGACGCAAGGTGCACAGCCTCGTCACGACGGGTCCCTACTCGGTCTCGCGCAATCCGCTCTATGTCTTTTCCATCATCGGGGCGGCGGGCGTCGGCGCGCAATTCGGCAGCGTGATCGCGGCATTGGCCGCCGGCTTTGCGGCGTGGCTCGTGTTTCACCTCGTCGTGCTCAAGGAAGAGCGCGTGCTGACCGAGAAGTTCGGCAACGCCTATCGGCGATATCTCGCTGAGGTGCCGCGGTTCTTTCCGCGGTTTTCCCTATGGCGCGACGTTGCATTCATCGAGGTGAAGCCGCGCGACGTGCTGCGCACCTTCGTGGATGCGACCGTGTTCCTGATCGCGATCCCGATCGTCGAGGGGTTCGAGTACCTGCACGAGCTCGGTGCGCTGCCGGTCCTGTTCCACCTACCGTAGCGCGCTGCTGCTTCAGACGAGCGCGGCGATCGGCTTCTCGACGATATCCTTGAAGGCTGCGAGCAGCTCCGCGCCGAGCGCGCCGTCGACCACGCGGTGATCGCAGGAGAGCGTCACGGTCATCAGGCTCGCGAAGGCTACGCCGCCGTCCTTGGTTTCGACGGCTTGCCGGCGGGCGCCGCCGACCGCGAGGATCGTCGCATGCGGCGGATTGATGATCGCCGAAAATTCGCGCACGCCGAACATGCCCAGGTTGGAGATCGCACTCGAGCCGCCTTGGTATTCGTCGGGCTTGAGCTTGCGGTCGCGGGCGCGGGCGGCGAGGTCTTTCATCTCGGCGGAGATCGCCGACAGGCGCTTGGTGTCGGCCTCGCGGATCACCGGCGTGATCAGCCCGCCCTCGATCGCGACGGCGACTGCAACATCCGCGCGGCTGAAGCGCAGGATGCGGTCCTCGGCCCAGACGGCGTTCGCGGCTGGCACGCGCCGGAGTGCGGCCGCCCATGCCTTGATGATGAAGTCGTTCACGGAAAGCTTGAAGGCCGGGTTGCCCTCGCGGTCGCGTGGGGCGGAAGCGTTCGCCTCTTCGCGGAGCTTGAGGAGTTGGCCGATGTTGAGGTCGATCGTGAGATAGAAATGCGGGATCGTCTGCTTCGCCTGCACAAGCCGTGTGGCGATGGTCTTGCGCATGCTGTCGAGCGGCACTTCCTCGTGCGGGACGTCCTTGTAGAGCGCGGCGATCTGAGATGGTGTGAATGCAGGCGCAATGGCAGTCGCGCTGCGCGCCGGAGCAGCGCCTTCAATATCCTTGGCGACGATACGCCCGTGCGGGCCCGAGCCCTTGATGCGGGAGAGGTCGATGCCGGCTTCGGCGGCGAGGCGGCGCGCAAGCGGCGTGATTGCACGGCCGCCAATCTGCGCCGGGCCGTAGTTCTTCTCCGGCGTGCGGACCTCGAAATAGGGATCGAGTTTTAGCGGCCCGGCAGGCCGGGGTGCGGGCGCAGGCGCGGCAACCGGAGCTGCAGAAATGGCGGCCGGCTTTGGCGCTGCTTTCGGGGTTGCTGCGGGCGCGACGGGAATGGTGGGCTGCGGCGATGCGGTCCCGCTCTTGCCGTCGGAAATGACAGCCACGACAGCACCGACCGGTGCAACCTCGCCGGCCTGCACGCGGACTTCGGCAAGCGTGCCGGCGGAGGTCGCCTGAATTTCCATCGAGACCTTGTCGGTTTCGATGACGAACAGGTTCTCGCCGGCCTTCACGGTATCGCCGGGCTGCTTGAACCACTCGGTGATCTTGCCTTCGGCGACGGTCTCGCCGAGCTGCGGCATCAGGACGTCCATTCACTCCCCCGCTCCATGTCCCCGATGCGGTGCAGCGCGGAGCGATGCACCGCTGGTCCGGGACCCATTTTCTTCACGCTCTTCTGGGTCCCGGTTCTGCAGCGCGTCGTTTCACGCTGCGCTGCGCCCGGGACACCAGTTTCACCAGTTGGTCGAAATGTACTGCGTCTCGAGGAACTCCATCAGTCCCTCGTGCGCGCCTTCGCGGCCGATGCCGGACTGCTTCATGCCGCCGAACGGCGCTGCCGGGTCGGAGACGAGGCCGCGGTTCAGGCCGATCATGCCGAAGTCGAGCTTCTCGGAGACGCGCATGCCGCGCTGCATGTCGCCGGTGTAGAGATAGGCGACGAGGCCGTATTCGGTGTCGTTCGCGCGCCGGATCACTTCGTCCTCGGTCTTGAAGGTCTGGATCGAGGCGACGGGGCCGAAGATTTCCTCGTTCAGCATTTTCGCTGAATCCGGCACGTTCGTCAGCACGGTCGCCGGGTAGAAGAAGCCGGGACCGTCCGCCGACTCGCCGCCGACCAGGACCTTCGCGCCCTTCTGCACGGCGTCATCGACGAGCTCGATCACCTTGTCGCGGCCCTCGGCGTTGACGAGCGGGCCGAGCATGACGCCGTCGTCGAGCCCGTTGCCCATCTTGAGTGCGCCCATCTTGTCCTTGAGCTTAGCGGCGAACGCATCGTGCACCTTCTCGTGCACGTAGAAGCGGTTTGCCGCGGTGCACGCCTCGCCCATGTTGCGCATCTTGGCGATCATGGCGCCCTCGATCGCGGCGTCGATGTCGGCATCCTCGAACACGATGAAGGGCGCGTTGCCGCCGAGTTCCATGGCCGGGCGGACGATGTTGTCCGCGGCCGAATGCAGGAGCTTGCGGCCGACTTCGGTCGAGCCCGTGAAGGAGATCACGCGCACGCGCATGTCGTGCAGCATCGTGTCCACGACCTTGCCGGAGCGGCAGGAGGGGATCACGTTGACGACGCCCGCCGGCACGCCCGCTTCCTCGAGGATCGGCATGAGCGCGAGCATCGTGAGTGGCGTTTCCGAAGCGGGCTTGAGCACGACCGTGCAGCCCGCGGCGAGCGCGGGACCGATCTTGCGGGTCGCCATGGCCGCCGGGAAGTTCCACGGTGTCACGAGGACGGCGACGCCCGCCGGCTTGTGGTGCACAAGGATGCGCGCGCCGGAGGACGGTGCCATGCGCATGTCGCCCGCATTGCGTACGCCTTCCTCGGCGAACCAGCGGAAGAATTCTGCGGCGTAGGCTACCTCGGCGCGACTGTCGGGCAGCGCCTTGCCGTTCTCGATGGTGATGAGCTTCGCGAGCCGTTCCTGGTCGCGGATGATGAGCTCGTATGCCTTACGCAGGATTTCGCCGCGCTCCCGTGGCTTCTTCACGGACCATGACTCGAAAGCCTCGCTTGCGGCATCGACCGCTGCTTTGGCGTCGTCGACGCTCGCGCTCGCGACCGATGCGATCGTGCGTTCGGTGGCGGGGTCGATCACGTCGAAGCGCTCGTTGTCGGAGGACTTGCGCCACTGGCCGCCGATCCAGAGGTCGGTGGGGACGTTGGCGAGGAGATTGTCGTACATCAGAGAACCCTCTTGTTTCCCGGGCGCAGTGCGAAGCGGTGCGCTGCAGACCCGGGACCGTTTCAATCCGCGTGGGTCCCCGATCAGCGATGCATCGCTACGCGCTGCATCGCATCCGGGACACAGCTAATCATTCAGCGACCGTTTCACCCGGTCCACGATGCGATCCACGGATGGAATGGTCATGTCTTCCAGAACATCCGAAGCCGGCAGCGGGACGTGCGGCGTCGTAATGCGGACGGGCGGGCCGTCGAGATCGTAGAACGCCTCGTCGGCGACAATCGAGACGATCTCCGCCCCCCAGCCGCAGAGCCGCGGGTTCTCCTCCACCGTGAAGAGCCGATGCGTGCGGGCGACCGAGCCGAGGATCGTCTGAGTGTCGAGCGGCACGAGGGAGCGTACGTCGATCACCTCGCAGTCGATGCCGTGTTCCTCTTTCAGCTTCTCCGCTGCTTCGAGCGCGCGGGGAACCATGAGGGCCAGCGCCGCAATCGTCGCGTCCTTGCCGGAGCGAAGAACCTTGGCGGTGCCGATCGTGTCGAGGAGTTCACCCTCCGGAACCTCACCTTTGACCGGGTAGAGCGACTTGTGCTCGAGGAAGATCACCGGGTCAGGGTCGCGGACAGAGGCAGCGAGCAGGCCAACCACGTCCGCCGGGCTCGACGGCGCCACGACCTTGAGGCCGGGGATCATCATGCACCAGTTCTCGACGCTCTGGCTGTGCTGGGCGCCGAAGCGGGCGCCGCCGCCATTGGCGGTGCGCACGACGAGCGGGCACTTGGTCTGGCCGTTGGAGATGTAGCGGTGCTTGCTGAACTCGTTGGCGAGATAGTTGAAGCAGACGGCGAAGAAATCCGAGAACATGATCTCGGCGATGGGCTTGAGGCCGGTCATCGCCGCGCCCATGGCGGCGCCGAGGATCGCCTGCTCGGAGATCGGCGTGTCGCGGACGCGGAGCGGGCCGAACTCCTCGAGCAGCCCCACGGTCGTCTTGAACACGCCGCCGGCGGCCGCGACGTCTTCTCCCAGGAAGACGACATCGGAATCGCGCTTCATCTCCTGTGCGATGCCGCGGGTGACCGCGTCGCGGTAGGTCAGTTCCGCCATGCCCAGCCTCCATCGGCATACACGTCGCGTGTGATCAGTTCGAAGGGAGGCGGCGGCGCGGCTTTACATTTCTCGGTGGCGTCGTCGACGGCTTGGCGCACCTCGGTGTCGATCTTGTCGATCGTTTCCTCTTCAATGCCGAATTGCAGCAGGCGCTCGCGATAGATCTTGATCGGGTCGCGTTCCTTCCACTTATCGAGCTCACCCGGTTTGCGGTACTTGGCCGGATCGGCGCGTGAATGGCCGCTGTAGCGGTAGGTCTTGCACTCGATCATCGACGGCCCGTGGCCGCTGCGGGCCTTGTCGTAGGCGGCGAGCGCCGCGCGATAGACCTCGTCGGCGTCCTGGCCGTCAACAATGATCGGATCAAGGCCATAAGCCGATGCGCGGTCCGCGGCCGGATGCTCGACCGCCGTCACGTCCTCAATCGGCGTGTATTCCATGTAGAGGTTATTCTCGCACACGAACACGACCGGCAGCTTCCAGATCACGGCGAAGTTCAGCGCCTCGTGGAAGGCGCCGATGTTCGTCGTGCCGTCGCCGAAGAAGCAGACCGAGACGTCCTTTTGGCCTTTGTATTGTGCGCGCCAGGCGGCGCCGCAGGCGATCGGCAGGTGCGCGCCGATGATCGCGTAGGAACCCATCACGCCATGCTCTTCGGAGGTGAGGTGCATGGAGCCGCCCTTGCCGCGCATCAAACCATTGTCGCGCTGCATCAATTCGCCGAGTACCTTCTCGATAGAGACGCCGCGCGCGAGCGTGTGCGCATGGCCGCGGTAGGTGCAGAAGCTCAAGTCCCCAGTCTTCATCGCGGTGGCAAAGCCCGCGGCGACGGCCTCCTGGCCAAGCGACAGGTGGCTCGTGCCCTTCACGAGATTTTGCAGGAACAGGTCGAACGCACGCTGCTCCGCCTCGCGGATCACGACTTGCGTGCGATACATCTGGAGACGGGTTTCCTCGCCGATGTCGTCATTCGGCGCGCGGGCCGGTTTCCTCGCCATGCTTATCCTCTTTCGGATTGTTGTGCCGGACGGGCGTCCCGGTCCGGAGGGATTGGTTGGAAGCCAAATTAGCGTCAGAAACGAGGCGCTTGCAACGTCGGGGGCGGAGCGATCCATGCCGCCGCCGGACCGGGTCCAATGGGCTTCAGGCGTCGCCTTTCAACTGGCGTTCCCGGTAAAGGAGATAGAGGCCGGACCCGATGACGATCGCTGCGCCCACGAGTGTGAATTCGCTCGGCAGGTCGCCGAAAACGAGAAAGCCGCCCATTACGTACCAGATGAGCTGCGTATAGATGAACGGCGCGAGGACTGGCGCGGGCGCGTAGCGGTGGGCAACGATCAGGAACAGGTGCCCAATCCATCCCAACGCGCCCACGACGATCATACCCAGGATGACGAGGGGATCGTCGGGAGTCACCCATACGGCCGGGAGCGGGATCGAAGCCGCGATCAGGCCGACCAGCGCCGAATAGAACACCGTGGTCGCGGTGGAGTCGTAACCCGCGAGAAACCGCGTGGAGATGATGTAGGCTGCGTAGCAGACCATGCTGAGCACGGAGAGAATGGCAGCCGGGTGGATGCCGCCCATGCCGGGGCGTGCGATCACCAGGACGCCGACGAAGCCGACGATGATCGCAACCCAGCGGCGCCAGCCGATCCATTCGCCGAGCAGGGGACCCGCGAGCAGCGCGATGATGAACGGCGTCGTGAAGGCGATCGTCGCGGTCTGGTCGAGCTGGAGATAGCGCAGCGCGATGAAGTTGAAGGCCGTGGAACCGAAGAGGAGCGCGGACCGGCCGACCTGCTGCCAGGGGCGCCGCGTCGCGAACAACCCCGGCATGGTCCACGGATTGACGACAAGCAGCGACAGAAAGAAGTGGCTCGCATAGCGGGCCCATACGACTTCGAGCGTCGGCAGATACTGGTTCAACCACTTCGCCGTCGTATCGAGACCGGCAAAGCAGAGAAGTGCCGCGCACATCAGGCCGATGCCGATCAGGCGCGCGCGGGGGTCGTTGGCCGCCGGCAGCTCTGTGAGCGGCGCGTTGAAGATTTTTCTGAACATCAGGATTCGCGATCGAGCGCGCTTTCGTGCCAGCGCCGCAGGCTAAGGTGCTGCAGCAGGGAAAGCATTGCAAAGATCGCAATACCGGCCAGTGAAATCAGCAGGAGCGCGGCAAATATGCAGCACGCCCCGGCGCAGGAGGAGACAAGGCGAATGCGAAGTCAAATGCCGGCCGCCGGCGCATGAATGTTAATCAAGAATGGATAATCCCGTCTGCCGGGTGGGCCGCGTTCTGCAACCGCTTCTTGCGGCAGGACGTTGCTGC